>AEWW01016356.1_pt1 | contig 23289 bp, 21 predicted proteins | sample 267848 | NCBI WGS metagenome assembly AEWW01 (sample SAMN00713649, study PRJNA62039) | ant fungus garden metagenome | place: Panama: Gamboa | collected Apr-2009 | depth 0.5 m m | reverse complement strand
TTTGTTGGTTAGAGGCGGGTGAAATGCAGTCTGGGGGGCCAGGTTGCAGCTGATGACGCTGATGGGATTAGGCTGACCACGTCGCAGGTGATAACGCAGTCTGGGGTCGCTTTGGGGCTGGCGGTCCTCGCGCCGCTAACGCGGTGCCTTCACTTCATTCGTCAGCCCGGCGGACCGGCGCAGACGGAACATCCCTGTTCCGGCTGCGCCTTTCGCCAGCATCCATGCTGGCTCTCCTGGCTTCCTCATTCCGTTCAGCGCTGCGAAATGCCTTCCCCAAACCGTCCCCAGCCTGCTCATTAGCTTTAATGCGTGCTGCCAGAAGTGCTGCCTGTTAGGGATTGCGATTGATTAGCTAACTTTGACTGTTGCCAGAATCACTCTTTAGCACCGCTCACTACCGGCTCAGAAGCTGCCCTAGCCTGCTGAATAGCTTGATTGCATGCTGCAAGAAGGCCTTTACACTTTCATCCAACGACGCTCGACGGCGGACACCGCCACCGCTTCCAGTACTTTCTGTACCTGCAAGCCTTCGGCAAAATCTGGCCACATACGATCGCCGGCTGCGATACCGTTGATCAAGTCACGGATCTCCACGGTTTTCTGATCGTTAAAACCAATACCGTGACCCGCTGATACGCAGAAGTTGGCGTAATCCGGATGGGCCGGGCCAGTCAGAATGGTTTTGAAGCCCTGACGTCCAGCGGGCTCATCATGGATATACAGCTCCAGCTCGGCCATGCGCTCCTGGGTGTAGCGTAGCGTGCCTTTGGTGCCGGTGACCACGTAGGTGAGGCCCATTTTGCTGCCACAGGCGATGCGCGAGGTTTCAAACACGCCGTGCGCACCGTTTTTAAAGCGCAGCAGCGCGCTGGCCTGATCTTCGTTCTCTACCGGCAGCAGACGTGAATGGTCTTTGGGATCGGGCCGCTGTTTAATTACCGTCATCATATCGCCGCTGACTTCTTCGATGTCGCCCACCAGATAGTGCGCCATGTTGACGATATGCGCCGCCAGATCGCCTAACGCACCCAATCCGGCCAGCGCTTTCTGGCAGTGCCAGTCAAGCGGGGTTTCCGGGCGTGCCAGATAATCTTCGTTATGCGTGCCGTAGAAATGAATCACTTCACCAATTTCACCACGCGCAATGATTTCACGCGCCAGTTGGCTGGTCGGGTTTTTCATGTAATTGAAGCCCACCAGCGTTTTCACGCCTGCCTGCTGCGCGGCCTGCACCATCTCTTCTGCATCTGCCACAGACAACGAGAGCGGCTTCTCAGAGTAAACGTGTTTGCCGTTACGGATCGCTTCCAGCGCCATCTCTTTGTGCAGGAAGTTCGGAGCGCAGATGTCGACCACATCAATATTGGGATCGCGCACCAGCTCGTGCCAGTCGCCGGTTGAACGGGTAAAGCCAAAGGTTGCCGCCTGTTTCGCGGCCAGTTCAGGATTCACCTCTGCCAGCATTTCACGCACGATTTCGCCTTTCAGCGCAAAAACAGTGGGGGCCTGCGCGTAAGCAATGGCGTGACAACGACCAATGTAACCACTGCCGATCATTCCGATTCTGACTTTGTTCATGCTGCACCTGGAGTTGTGGGTGGGAATTGATCTGGAATATATGTTTCGCTTTTGGCCGCCACAACGGCGAAATGAAATATCTGTGATCATACATGCGAGGTATCTGACAAAATCGACAAATCAGAATGTAATTTTGCATAACATTAGTGACTTGCATCACAAACTATCCCGTTATGGAGGGTGATCCAGCGCGCTAAGGCGGAGAAAATCGCAAAATTGACGCTTTATTCAGCAGTCAGTAAAAAATGTAGAAAAGGCCTTTGACAACCCAGAGCCTGCTCGTTACTATGCGCCCCGTTCCAAACGATTCCTCTGTAGTTCAGTCGGTAGAACGGCGGACTGTTAATCCGTATGTCACTGGTTCGAGTCCAGTCAGAGGAGCCAAATTTGAAAAGCCTGCTTTTGAAGCAGGCTTTTTGCTTTTCTAGGTCCTGCCGTTAACTCAAAATAGCATCCAGCCTGGCAAGCACTTCATTCACCACAGCGTCTGGTATGCGTTCCAGCCGCTTGCCGTTCCGGGCAGCCATATCAATGGTTCTGGGCTGGTCGCAGCGAATCACGCCCATCGTTTTTGTTCCTGCCCATTCCAGTGAAACAGTGAAACCTGCCGTGCGAGCAAAGTTTCCGCCACTGGTAATGGGAACAACAACGGGTAACCGGGTCAGCTTGTTAAACGATGCCTTCGATACGATAAGCACCGGACGTTTTCCGCTTTGCTCGTGGCCTGCAATCGGGTCCAGTGAAACGAGCCAGATTTCCCCTCTGTCCATCTACAGGATCTCCTTGCCCACCGCAGGAGTATCAATCCATTCCCGATCATCTTCGCTGATTTCGGCGTGCGGATCGCACTGCGCCAGCAGCTCCTCAAGAGAATAATGAGGCCGTTTCTGGGGTTCAATAATCAGGCAGCCATTATTAATGGTCATGCCGACTTCACTGTCCGTCGACAGCTCCAGCGTTTTGAGCACGGCGGGAGGAACCGCCAGCATGATGGATCCGCCGACCTTTTTCAGGCGAGTGGTATACATAGAGCACCTCCTAATATTATATTTTAATATAACATCCATGACAGGCTGTGCACAATTATTCATCAGATTCATGGTGATTTCCTTTTCGTCATAAAGCGTGAAAAAAGCGGTAATCCATCAAAGGACAGACCCAGCAGTTTTCAAAGGCGGCATTGCCGGTAAAACGGCGACCGTCCTGATACATCAGGCGCTTCTTTCAGGTCATGAAGCATTTCGCACAGGTGGGAACTCAGCGCGTAACAAAGAAGGCCGATAATAGAAAACTGTTTTTGCGGTTTAAAGGATTATGGCGGTTCAGGTAAACGAAATGCGAGGCGGCTTCCGGATCGGAGCTGTTTCGCAGGGGCATCAGCGGCAGCGTGAAGGCCAGATTTTTCCAGGCTCGAAGTCGAACGCTTCAGCAATTAATCTTTCGCTTTTGGGCAGCTGAAACAGATGTCTTGCTGAAAATCTCAAATCTCTGCATGCGTTGAAGATTTAAGAACCACACCAAATTCCCCTGTCCATCTCCCAAACTGCCACAGTTCTTCGCTCCCTCTCCCTGCACTCTGTGACTCTCTTCACAACTCTTTAACGCCGACTTGTATGGTAGTATTAGCAAGCGTATTTTTCATTCATTGCATTCCCGTTGCTGCCAAATCCACCAATTGAGTGTGTATCTGGCAAGGAGTAGATGATGAAAAGTGTCGTAATTGAACAACCGGGTGAACTGGTGCTGGCAGAACGTGCATTGCCTGAACCAGCCGCAGGCGAAGTGCGCGTCAAAGTGCAGTTTGCCAGTATCTGCGGTTCAGATGTGCACATCTGGCACGGCCACAACCCATTCGCCAAATACCCGCGCGTGATTGGCCACGAATTCTTTGGCCTGATCGATGCGGTGGGTGAAGGCGTGGATGCCGCGCGTATCGGCGAGCGTGTGGCGGTGGATCCGGTCGTCAGCTGCGGACACTGCTACCCCTGCTCCATCGGTCGCCCAAACGTCTGCAAAGAACTGCAGGTAATTGGTGTGCACCGTGACGGTGGTTTCAGCGAATTTGCGGTGGCTCCAGCTAAAAACGCTTTTACTCTGCCCGCTTCTATTCCGGACAAACTCGCCAGCCTGGTGGAACCCTTCACCATCGCGGCGAACATCACCGCCTTCCTCAAACCGCAGGCCAATGACGTGGCGCTGATTTACGGCGCAGGCCCGATGGGCTTAACCGCCATTCAGGTGCTGAAAGGCGTCTACGGCGTGGAAAAAGTGCTGGTGGTGGATCGTCTGCCGGAACGTCTGGCGCTGGCGCAGGAAAATGGCGCTGATCAGGTGTTCAACAACAGTGAGATTCCACTGGCCGCACAGCTGGAAGGCGTGCAGCCAACATTGATCATCGATGCCGCCTGCCATCCGACCATTCTGGCAGAAGCCGCTGCCCTCGCCTCGGCGGCGGCGCGTATTGGCCTGCTCGGCTTCTCCGGTGAGCCTTGCAGCATCACGCAGCAGGCGTTAACCAGCAAAGAGTTATCACTGTTTACCTCGCGCCTGAACAGCAATCGCTTCCCGCAGGTGATTGAGTGGATGGAAAAAGGTCAGATTCAGCCAGAGAAATTAGTCACCCACTATTTCCCGCTGGCCGAGATTGAAAAAGCGATGACGCTGTTCGAAAAAGATCCGCGCACCTGCTGCAAAGTGATTCTGCACATGGGTTAAGTTAATCTTCACACCAGGTGTCCTTAATCCGGTGCGTACCCGCCGGCCAATATAATAATCCTCTCAATGCTTCAGGCTGTATCAAAGCGGCAAGTGATTAAATCCCCGAAGGGGATGAGATTAAACAGGCCACACAGAAACAGATTGAAGCATGATGGGGAAACGGAGTTTCTATGTTAAAGAATCTACGCTGGACCCTCGTACTGCTGTTGTTCCTGGTTTATATGATCAACTACCTCGATCGTATTGCCCTTTCTCTGACTGTACCGCTGGTAGAAAAAGACCTGATGATCAACGCCGAACAGTTCGGCATGATTTTCGGTAGCTTCTTCTTTGGCTACGCGCTGTTTAACTTTATCGGTGGCCTGGCGACCGATAAATTCGGCCCGACTATCGTGCTCGGCACCGCCGTCGGTATGTGGTCGCTGTTCTGCGGCATGACCGCACTGGCAACCGGCTTCTGGTCGATGATGATTCTGCGCGTGCTGTTCGGCATGGCGGAAGGCCCAATCTGCGCCTCGGCGAACAAGGCCATCAACGGCTGGTTCCCGAAAAAACAAGCCGCTACCGCAATGGGCTTGCTGAGTGCCGGTTCGCCGCTGGGTGGGGCCGTCGCTGGTCCGATTGTGGGCTATCTGGCGTTGTCATTTGGCTGGCGTCCGGCTTTCGTGGTGATCTGCGTGATTGGCCTGGTGTGGATGGGTCTGTGGTTCTTCTTCGCTGCTGATAACCCGGCACGCAGCAAAAAAGTCTCTGCAGAAGAGCGCGCGCTGGTCGAGAAACTGAAAGCGGAAGAACCGGCTGATGTCATCGATTCATCAGGCAAAGCGCACGGCATGGGTTACTACCTGCGTCAGCCGATTATTCTGGTCACCGCTTTTGCCTTCTTCTGCTACAACTATATTCTGTTCTTCTTCCTGAGCTGGTTCCCGGCTTATCTGGTGCAGGCGCACGGCCTGGATATCAAATCCATGAGTATCACCACCATGATCCCGTGGATTGTCGGCTTCGTCGGCCTCGCATTGGGCGGCTGGATTTCGGATAAGATTTTCAACATCACCGGCAAGCTGCTGCTGTCGCGCAAAATTGTCCTGGTGGTCTCGCTGCTGGCTGCCGCCATCTGTGTAGCACTGGCGGGAACGATTAAAGAGGTGAATTCCGCGGTGATCATGATGTCGATCTCCATCTTCTTCCTCTACATTACCGGTGCGATTTACTGGGCGATTATTCAGGATGTGGTGCACAAAAGCCGTGTCGGCAGCATCAGTGGCTTTATCCATCTGATTGGTAGCCTGTCCGGGATTGTTGGGCCAATTGTCACGGGCTATATCGTGCAGCACACCGGTAAATTCGACAGCGCCTTTATTCTGGCGGGCTGTGTCGCCGGGATTGGTGCGATGCTGGTGCTGTTTGTGATTCGCAGCCCAAAGACCGTAGATAAACCGGTGTCCGCATAACAGATTGACCATAATGGGGCGCTCAGCGCCCCGTTTGCTAAAAGGAAAACGCATGTTAGAGCTTGATCGCCTCCCCGCCGACGTCCAACGTCCCGCTTACGACCGCAGCCAGTTAAAAACCCGCATGGTACATATCGGCTTTGGTGCTTTTCACCGTGCCCATCAGGCGCTCGCGACCGATAAACTGGCGGCGGAAGGCAGTGACTGGGGCTACTGCGAAGTGAACCTCAACAGTGGCGCATTGATTCAGGCGCTGCGTCAGCAAGACCTGCTTTATACCCTCACCGAAATGGCCGATAGCAGCCTGCACACCCGCGTGATTGGCGTGGTGACGCAAGCGCTGCATGGCAAAGGCGACGGCATTGATGCGGTAATTGAGGCGATGAGCCAGCCGGATGTGGCGATTGTCTCGATGACGGTGACCGAGAAAGGCTATTGCTACATGCCTTCCAGCGGCAAGCTCAATCCGAATCATCCTGATATCGTGCATGACCTGGAAAACCCCACGCAGCCGCGTTCGCTGCCGGGCCTGATCCTCGCGGCGATTATCCGTCGCCGTGAACGTGGATTAACGCCATTCAGCGTAATGTCCTGCGACAACATGCCAGAGAACGGTCACGTCACGCGCAATGTCGTCACCCAGCTGGCAGAACGCCATAGCCACGAACTGGCAGAGTACATTCAAACGCACATCACCTTCCCTTCCACCATGGTGGATCGCATCGTTCCCGCCATGACCGATGCGGCATTTAATGCGCTGGAAGCGCGTTTAGGCAGCAGCGATCCGGTGGCGGTAGAAGCAGAACCCTTCTTCCAATGGGTCATCGAAGATAACTTCGTTAACGGTCGCCCGGCATGGGAAAACGCCGGTGCTGAGCTGGTCAGTGATGTATTACCGTTTGAAGAGATGAAGCTGCGCATGCTGAACGGCAGCCACTCTTTCCTCGCCTATCTCGGCTTCCTCGCCGGATACGAACACATCAGCGATTGCATGGCTGATAACCACTTCCGCACGGCGGCACGCGCGCTGATGTTACAGGATCAGGCCCCGACGCTGAGTACTCAGGGCGTGGATCTCACCGCCTACGCCGACTCGCTGATCGCTCGCTACGAAAACCGCGCCATCAAGCATCGCACTTATCAAATTGCCACCGATGGCACACAGAAGTTGCCACAGCGTTTGCTGGACAGCGTGCGCTGGCATCTGCGTAACGGCACCTCGTGTGACTATCTGCTGCTGGGTGTGGCGGGCTGGATGCGTTACGTGAGCGGTGTCGATGAGCAAGGTCAGGCGATTGAGATTCGCGATCCAATGAAAGAACAATTGGCGAGTATCGTTGCGCACAGTGATGAGGGTGCACAGCGCGTCGAAGCCTTACTGCGGATACAAGCGGTATTTGGCGATGATTTACGTTATCAGACCGCCTTTGTCTCACGCCTCACCGAGTTGTATAACCAGCTTAATACCCAAGGTGCACGCGCCACGGTACAAGCCCTTGTGACACAGGCATAAGTGCCTTCACAAATGTGTAGCGCAGATGCAGCGTGCTGATTAGACTGAACCTTTCTCATCGGGCTGGCGTAGGCCAGCCGTAATACGGATATTGCTGCATGTCGATTGCCTATACCATTACCACCAGCGAACCCGTAAATCAGCAGATCTATCGTTATCTGCGCAAAGATATCGTGACCTGCGCCATTCATCCCGGCTCGTTGCTGTCGGAAAAAGAAGTGTCCGCGCGCTTTAATGTGTCGCGCCAGCCAGTCCGCGAAGCCTTTATCAAACTGGCGGAAGCGGGCCTGGTGCAGGTGCTGCCGCAGCGCGGCACTTTCGTGCGTAAAATTTCCGCCCAGCGTGTGGCCGACGGCCGTTTTATCCGTGAAGCGGTGGAGATTGCCGTGGTGCGACGCGCGGCACGGGAGATCACTCCCGAAGGCTTGATGGCGCTGGAGCACAATCTTCAGTTGCAGCGTCTGGCGGCAGAACGTCACGACAGCCAGGCATTCTTAGCGCTGGACGATGAGTTTCACCGCCTGATTGCCGAAGGGATTAACTGCCTGCTGGCGTGGGAAACGGTGGAGAACATCAAAGCCACCATGGACCGCGTGCGCTTCCTGACGCTGAGTGAAGTGTCGCCACCGGAAAGCTTGATTCAGCAGCATGAAAATATCTACCACGCGTTAAAAGCGCAGGATGTTGAGGCGGCAGAAGCGGCGATGCGTCGTCATCTGCAGGAGATGATTTTAACCATCACGCCGATTGCTGAGCGTAATAGCGAGTGGTTTGAAGCGCCTTAGATTGTCTGCGATTAGATGCCCTCAACCTGGTCCTCTCCCACATAAAGGGGGAGACCCAAGCAAAGTGCGATTGGCGGGCGAGTGAAGCGCGTGTTGCCGCTCAATAAAGAGAGCTTTGCAGATAAGATTTCGTCCCCATGCTCTCGATCAATCCCCAATCATTACTCCGCTGACCGATTCCCCTCCCGCTTGCGGGAAGGGATTTGGGCAATCAATTACGCAATCGTGACATCTTTCGCCAGATAAACATCCTGCACTGCATTAATCAGCTGTACGCCCTCTTTCAGCGACTTCTTAAACGCCTTACGGCCCAGTATCAGCCCCATCCCGCCCGCACGTTTGTTGATCACCGCAGTACGCACCGATTCGGCAATGTCAGTGTCTCCGGCTGATGCGCCACCGGAGTTGATCAATCCCGCACGGCCCATATAGCAGTTCGCCAGCTGGTAACGCACCAGATCGATCGGGTTCTCCGTGGTCAGCTTGCTGTAGACGCGCTCATCGGTGTGACCGAATTTCACCGCTTTATAGCCGCCGTTGTTCTCGGCCATCTTCTGCTTCACGATGTCTGCGCCAATGGTGGCTGCCAGATGGTTGGCCTGACCGGTCAAGTCGGCGCTGGCATGGTAATCCACGCCGTCTTTCTTGAAGCCATCATTACGCAGGTAGGCCCACAGCACGGTCACCATACCCAGCTCATGCGCACGCTCAAAGGCGGCCGAGATCTCTTCAATCTGACGGCGTGACTGCTCAGAACCAAAATAGATGGTCGCGCCTACCGCGATAGCACCCAAATTGAATGCCTGCTCAACGCTGGCATACAGCGTTTGATCGTACTGGGTGGGATAGCTCAGGGTTTCGTTGTGGTTCAGTTTCACCATAAACGGAATGCGGTGTGCATAGCGGCGTGAAACCGAGGCCAGCACACCATAGGTAGAGGCGACACAGTTACAGCCGGCTTCAATCGCCAGCTCAACAATGTTCTTCGGATCGAAGTAAGCCGGGTTGGCGGCAAAAGAGGCACCCGCTGAGTGCTCAACGCCCTGATCGACCGGCAGAATCGACAGATAGCCGGTGCCCGCCAGGCGACCAGTGTTATACAGGGTTTGCATATTGCGTAATACGGCAGGAGAACGATTGTTGTCGATCATCACACGATCGACGAAATCCGCGCCCGGTAAATAAAGGCTGTCCGCTGGAATGGTCATGCAGCGATGTTGAAGAAGTGAATCCGCTTCTTTGCCCAATAACTGTACGATGTCCGTCATGTTGGCTCCTGAAATAAATGGCTGGAATGGAACCGGCAATGGCCGATTCGCCCCCAACAGCCTGGACCGAAAAGCGCCAGGCTGGCAAATTGCTGACTCCATTTTTCAGACGGATACGCAGTAAAAATATTCTGCCACCTTGCGATGGGCGGCCTTCAGATTGAATCCTGCAACGCAGAGGCACGCCTTAATCGCCGTTCTGCTGCCCTACCACCACTGATGGAAATGGTGCACCGGACCAATGCCCTTGCCGACTTCCAGCGAGTCGGCGTGCAGCAAGGCCTGCTGCAGCCAGGCTTTGGCTTCGGTGACTGTATCCGCCCAGTTATCGTGACGTGGACGCAGTGCCGCTAAAGCGGCGGACAGCGAACAACCGGTGCCGTGGGTATGGCGCGTATTGACGCGTGGTGCGGTAAAGCGCTGACGTCCCGCGCGGGTGATCAGCCAATCCGGACTTTCGGCATCACTGAGATGACCGCCCTTCATCAATACCGCTTCACAACCGAGATCCAGCAGCGCATCGCCCTGCATCAGCATGGTTTTTTCATCCTGCGCCATATCACGTCCCAGTAGCGCAGCGGCTTCGGGCAGATTGGGCGTGATCAGCGACACCTGCGGCAGCAGCAGTTCACGCACGCTGGCCACCGCATCGGGCGACAGCAGCGGATCGCCGCTTTTGGCAATCATCACCGTATCCAGCACCACAAACGGCAGGCTGGCGCGTTTCAGCCGCTCGGCCACCACTTCAACAATCGCGGTTTCCGACAGCATGCCGATTTTGGCGGCATCGATGCGCACATCGTCCAGCACCGAATCCAGTTGCGCGCCCACGAAATCGGGTTCAATGCGATACACCGACTGCACGCCGCAGGTGTTCTGCGCCACCAGCGCGGTAATCACACTGGTGCCATACGCACCCAGCGCGGAGAAGGCTTTGAGATCGGCCTGAATGCCCGCGCCACCGCTCGGGTCAGTGCCCGCAATGGTCAACGCGTTGATGCGTTTCATATGGCAACCTCCAGCGTCCAGAGGTTATCGAGGAAAGCCGCAACAAAGCTGCCTGGCCCCTGAACAACACGTGCCGCCTGCTCACCTGCCAGCGACATCACGCGACATGCCGCCGCCACATGCTGCAAGCGGTCGCCCGGTAAGCTGCTGAAGGCCGCGACCACGGCGGAAAGCGCGCAGCCGGTGCCGACCACGCGCGTCATCAGCGGGCTGCCGCCTGGAATCGCCAGCGTGCGTTTGCCATCAGTGACGTAATCGACTTCGCCGGTGACCGCCACCAGCGTGTGGTAATCCTGTGCCAGCTGTTGCGCCGCGCTCAGTGCGGCATCGGCCTGATGCACGCTGTCCACGCCGCGTCCGCCCGCAGCCTGGTTAGCCAGCGCGAGGATTTCCGAGGCGTTACCACGAATCGCGGCGGGATGCAGGTTCAGCAGCTGCTGGCAGAATTCGGTACGGAATGAGAGTGCGCCAACGGCCACCGGATCGAGCGTCCAGGGCGTACCGACTTTAGAGGCGGACTGCACCGCCGCCAGCATCGCATCGCGACGGTCGCGGGTTAAGGTCCCGACGTTGATCAGCAGCGCATCGGCAAAACTCACGAACTGCGCGGCTTCTTCGGCATCGATCACCATCGCGGGAGAGGCTTGCAAAGCCAGCAGCACATTGGCGGTAAAGGTTTGCACCACATCATTGGTCATGCAGTGCACCAGCGGTGCCTGCTGACGTAGCAGCTGCAGGGACTGCGCGAGTTGCGCGGGGGTAAGAAGGTCAGGCTGTGTCATAAAACTCCCAACCGGCGATCAAGAAGGCGAATGCGGTCAGGCATCTGACTTCCCTACGCTGGCATTATCCAGATCAGGTCAGCGGGTGTATCTCAGCCCTGTTTAACAGGGGCACCCCGAGTCATGGCATGGTGAACATGCCGCACACAGGATAAGGCGAGCGTGAAGGATTGTAAATCGTGGTCGTTTGAAGGATGCTGAAAACGGCACTAAATCAAAATAGTTAAAATAATTCGACAGGCTAAATTTTAAAAAGAGCCGTTTCGATCAATTATCATCATTAATTAACTCTCTTCTGAATTTTCCAGATTTATTCTAATCACTGAAAAATCGACTAATCAACACGCGCCTTCGCATTCATTGATGCACATCAACGCCCTGCCAGGCGTAGCAAGGCCTAATCCCCCTCCGGACTTGAACAGAGTCACTGCCTATCCAATTCCGGAATCGATAATGATCTCAAAATTATTCAGCTTTATTCCGCACGCCCATAAATGGCACGACATTCGTATTTCGCGCAAAGGGGCTATTTGCCCTTCCGGTCGCCACTATTTTTCCACCCATGTTGAAGCTCGATGTAAAAGTTGCGGCGGACGTTTGCATAAAATTTATTACCGCGATGTGAGCGATGTGGAAGCACGCCGTTGGTTAGGATGAATAACAGGCAAAAAAAAGCCCCGTAACATCCGTTACGGGGCTGCTGCGTGGCTATCGCAATTAAACTTATTCAGCCGGTTGGGTGCGGATCAGGTAATCGAACGCGCTGAGTGAGGCTTTCGCGCCTTCACCGCTGGCGATGATGATCTGCTTGTACGGCACCGTGGTGCAGTCACCCGCTGCGAACACGCCTTTCAGGCTGGTTTCGCATTTGGCATCGATAATGATTTCGCCCATCTTGTTACGTTCTACCGCGCCTTCCAGGAAGGTGGTGTTCGGCAACAGACCAATCTGCACGAAGATGCCGCTCAGCGCGATCTCGTGGCTGGTCTGGTTGTTACGGTCGATGTAGCTCAAGCCGGTGACTTTGCTGCCGTCGCCTTTCACTTCGGTGGTCTGCGCATTCAAAATCACATCGACGTTTTTCAGGCTGCGCAGTTTGTCCTGCAGCACTTTGTCGGCGCGCATTTCACTGGCGAATTCCAGCAGCGTCACGTGCTCAACCAGACCCGCGAGGTCGATAGCCGCTTCAACGCCGGAGTTACCGCCGCCGATAACTGCCGTGCGCTTGCCTTTGAACAGCGGGCCATCGCAGTGTGGGCAGTAGGTCACGCCTTTGGTGCGATACTGCTCTTCACCCGGCACACCCATGTTGCGCCAGCGTGCGCCGGTGGCAATGATGATGCTGCGTGATTTCAGGACTGCGCCAGACGCGGTTTCAATCGCGTGCAAGCCGCCCTCTTTCGCTGCGGGAATCAGCTTAATGGCGCTCTGGGTGTCGATGACGTCAACATCGTAGTCATCAACGTGAGCACGCAGTGAACCGGCCAGTTTCGCGCCTTCGGTTTTCTGTACGGAGATGTAGTTTTCGATGTCCACGGTGTCGAGCACCTGGCCACCAAAACGCTCGCCCATCAGACCAGTGCGAATACCTTTACGTGCCGAGTAAATCGCTGCCGCTGCGCCCGCTGGACCGCTGCCGACGATCAGCACTTCATAGGCGTCACGCTTGTTCAGCTCTTCTGCTGCACGTTTCTCAGCGTTGGTGTCCACTTTGCCGACGATTTCCGCCAGGCTCAGACGGCCCTGACCGAACTCTTTGCCGTTGAGGAATACCGCAGGAACGCCCATCACGTTACGTTCGGTGATTTCGTTCTGGAACATGCCACCGTCAATCGCGGTGTGGCTGATGCGTGGGTTCAGCACCGCCATCAGGTTCAGCGCCTGTACCACGTCAGGACAGTTATGGCACGACAGCGAGTAATAAGTTTCGAAATGCAGGTCAGTATCCAGAGCAACCACTTGCTCCAGCAGGCTCTGCGACTCCTTCGAAGGGTGTCCACCGGTCTGCAGCAGAGCCAGCACCAGTGAAGTAAATTCGTGACCCATTGGCGAACCGGCGAAGCGTGGGCCGCTCTGGCTGCCTGGGTTAGTGATCAGGAAAGAGGGTTTACGAACCGGACGATCATTCTCTTCACGGAAGCTGACTTTTTCTGACAAGCTCGCGATATCGGCTAACAGAGAACGGATCTCCGCAGATTTAGCGCCATCATCCAGTGTGGCAATCAACTCAACCGGTTTCGTTAATTTCTCAAGGTAAGCCTTGAGCTGTGTTTTTAAATTGGTATCGAGCATAGTGAGTTCCTGTCAAGAAAATCGGGTGCCGTAGCACCCGATTGAGAAAGATCGAATGGCTGGGTGTGACTTAGATTTTGCCAACCAGGTCCAGAGATGGAGCCAGTGTTGCTTCGCCTTCTTTCCATTTAGCTGGGCAAACTTCACCTGGGTGAGAAGCCACATACTGAGCCGCTTTGATTTTGCGGATCAGGTCAGATGCGTCACGGCCAATGCCTTCAGCGGTGATTTCGATAGCCTGGATGATGCCCTGTGGGTCAACAATGAAGGTACCGCGATCTGCCAGACCTTCGTCTTCGCGCATGATTTCGAAGTTACGGGTCAGTGCGCCAGTTGGGTCGCCGATCATCGCGTATTTGATTTTTGCGATGGTTTCGGAAGAACCGTGCCAGGCTTTGTGGGTAAAGTGCGTGTCAGTAGAAACAGAGTAGATGTCTACGCCCAGTTTCTGCAGTTCTTCGTGATGGTCTGCCACGTCACCCAGCTCAGTTGGGCAAACGAAGGTGAAGTCAGCCGGGTAGAAGAAGAATACACTCCATTTACCTTCAACGTCTTTCTCGGTTACGTCGATGAATTCGCCGTTTTTGAACGCTGCGTTTTTGAATGGTTTGATTTTGGTATTAATGATGGACATGGTGACCTCCGTTAAAAGATGTGATGCAAGTTACAGTTTTTCCGGGCCAACTTCTAATATGCAGTCGTTATCAATCAGATAATCAAAAGCTATCAAAGTGCTGATGCCAGATTCCATGCGGCTTGCCGCGGCATTCTACACAGAAAGCCTGATGATTTGACAGGCTTTCTCTTTTTTCATCGGCTAGTGTTACCTGGGGTTGCCATTTAAAGCGACCGCCACGCTACCTACTCTTGTTTATGATGGAGCCCGTGCTTGGACATTCGATTATTTGAGGAAGCCGACCGCCCTTTTCTGCGCACACTGTTTCTGGCAGCACGTCGTCACAACTGGACCTGGCTGGATGGCGATGACTGGGCACTGGAAGATCTGGATGGCGTGATTTTGGGGGAGACGGTGTTAGTCGCGTTGGTCGATGGGCATCGTGCCGGGTTCGCGGGCATCCTTCCTAATGACAACTTCCTGCACAGCCTGTATGTCGATCCCGACTTTCAGGGCCGTGGGGTTCGGCAGCGCCTTGCTGGAAGCCGTCCAACAGCGCTTTACCTCAACCGGCGTGCTGAAATGTCTGATGCTGAATGAGTTAGCGCAGGCGTTTTACCTGAAACATGGCTGGCAGCGTGAAGCCACCGGTGAGAGCGAGCAAGGAAAATATGTGCTGATGCATTTTCCGCTGACGGCGCGCGCCAGCGGAAAAGTGAAGCGTTAAACCGCGCGGAAGGCGATATCGGCCGGAATCACGTCACCCTGCCAGTAGAGCTGTGCCGCCACACGTCCGGCTAACTGACGGTAAAGTGCAGTGAATTCGCTGTCCGGACGGCGGATCACCGTTGGTTCACCATCATCCAGATCCTCACGCAGATTGATATGCAGCGGCAGTTGCGCCAGCAGCTGCGTGTGGTAATCCGCCGCCAGTTTCTGCGCGCCGCCGGTGCCAAAAATCGGCTCGTGATGACCGCATTCGCTGCAAATATGAATGCTCATGTTCTCCACCACCCCCAACACCGGCACGCTGACCTTCTCAAACATCACAATGCCTTTACGCGCATCAATCAGGGCGATGTCCTGTGGCGTGGTGACCACCAGCGCGCCCGTCACCGGGACGTTTTGCGCCAGCGTCAACTGGATGTCGCCGGTGCCCGGTGGCATATCGAGAATCAGGTAATCCAGATCCGGCCACATCGTCTCGTTGAGCAGCTGCATCAGCGCTTTGCTGGCCATCGGGCCGCGCCACACCATGGCATTTTCATCGGTGACCAGGTAGCCAATCGAGTTGGTCGCCAGTCCGTGCGCCATGATCGGCGCCATATGCGTGCCATCCGGCGAGGTCGGACGCTGGCTCTCGGTGCCGAGCATATTGGGAATCGACGGGCCGTAAATATCGGCATCGAGAATACCGACCTTCGCACCTTCGGCAATCAGCGCCAGCGCCATGTTCACCGCGGTGCTGGATTTGCCCACACCGCCTTTACCGGAACTCACTGCGATGATGTTCTTCACACCTGTCGCGCCAGGATGATTTTTCACGCGCTTCAGCGTGGCGATGTCGTGGCGCAAACGCCAGTCGATGGCGCTGGCGTGGGTGAGACGCAGCAGTTCGGCGCTGACTTGTGCCTTCAACTCTTCAAAGGCTGAGGCCCACGCAAACGGCATCACCAGTTCGATGTGCAGCTTGCCGTCGAGCAGTGCCACATGGCGCAGGGCTTTCAAGGTCGTCAGATTGTGATGCAGCGTCGGATGTTCAAAGTCACTCAGCACGCCGATAACCACCGCGCGCAATGCTTCGGGTGAATGATGTTCCCGGGATTGTGAAGTCATCCCAACTCCTTGTGTTTTCATCACGCCAGATATCGGCGATGTGCTTTCAATAATATCAGATGCCGTCCAGTTGTGTTTACGCCAGAGGGTGCTTCGGGTAACATCTAAGCCCGATTTTTATTCACGGAACGCTACGCAAACTATGACTCAAGTCGCTAAAAAAATTCTGGTAACGTGCGCACTGCCGTACGCAAACGGTTCAATCCATCTCGGTCACATGCTTGAGCACATTCAGGCTGACATTTGGGTCCGTTACCAGCGAATGCGTGGCAACCAGGTTTACTTCATCTGCGCAGACGATGCCCACGGCACGCCGATCATGCTGAAAGCCCAACAGCTCGGTATTCCACCTGAGCAGATGATTGCCGAGATGAAGCAGGAGCACGAAACTGACTTCGCTGGCTTCGACATCAGCTACGACAACTATCACTCCACGCACGGCGATGAAAATCGTCAGCTGTCAGAGTTGATCTACGGTCGTCTGAAAGAGAACGGTTTTATTAAGAACCGTACCATTTCACAGCTGTACGATCCGGAAAAAGGCATGTTCCTGCCCGATCGTTTTGTCAAAGGCACCTGCCCGAAATGTAAGTCACCGGATCAATACGGCGATAACTGCGAAGTGTGCAGCGCGACCTACAGCCCAACCGAACTGATCGATCCGAAATCCGTGGTATCCGGCGCGACGCCAGTGCTGCGTGATTCCGAGCACTTCTTCTTCGACCTGCCTTCATTCAGCGCGATGTTGCAGACCTGGACTCGTTCAGGTGCGTTGCAGGAGCAGGTGGCGAACAAAATGCAGGAGTGGTTCGAATCGGGCTTGCAGCAGTGGGATATCTCCCGCGATGCGCCTTATTTCGGTTTCGAAATTCCAGGCGCGCCGGGCAAATACTTCTACGTGTGGCTGGATGCGCCAATCGGTTACATGGGTTCCTTCAAGAATCTGTGCGACAAGCGCGGTAACATCGATTTCGACGAGTTCTGGAAAAAAGATTCTTCTACCGAGCTGTATCACTTCATCGGTAAAGACATCGTTTACTTCCACAGCCTGTTCTGGCCTGCAATGCTGGAAGGCAGCAACTTCCGCAAGCCGACCAACCTGTTTGTGCACGGTTATGTGACGGTGAACGGCGCGAAGATGTCCAAATCACGCGGCACCTTCATTAAGGCTAGCACCTGGCTGCAGCATCTGGATGCGGACAGCCTGCGTTACTACTACGCAGCGAAACTCTCTTCACGCATCGACGACATCGACCTGAATCTGGAAGATTTCGTGCAGCGTGTGAATGCCGATATCGTCAACAAGGTGGTGAACCTCGCGTCCCGTAATGCTGGATTCATCACTAAGCGTTTTGGCGGCAAACTGGCGAGCGAACTGGCCGATCCGGCGCTGTATCAGACCTTTGTCGATGCCTCAGAGAAGATTGGCGAAGCCTGGGCGAGCCGCGAGTACAACCGTGCTATCCGCGAAATCATGGCGCTGGCGGATATTGCTAACCGCTATGTGGATGAGCAGGCACCGTGGGTGGTGGCGAAACAGGAAGGCCGTGATGCTGACCTGCAAGCGATCTGCTCAATGGGTATCAACCTGTTCCGCATTCTGATGACCTGGCTGAAGCCGGTGCTGCCTTCACTGAGCGCGCGTACCGAAGCTTTCCTTAACACGGAACTGAGCTGGGATGCGATTGCACAGCCGTTGCTGGATCACGATGTAGCACCGTTCAAAGCCTTGTATGGCCGTATCGAAATGGCCAAAGTTGAAGGCCTGATTGAAGCATCTAAAGAAGATGCAGCAGCGGCGAACAAGCCAGCAGTAACCGGCCCTCTGGCGGATGCGCCGATTGGCGAAGCCATCACTATCGACGATTTCGCTAAAGTTGATATGCGTGTAGCACTGATCGAGAAAGCCGAGCTGGTTGAAGGTTCTGACAAGCTGCTGCGTCTGGAGCTGGATCTCGGCGGCGAGAAGCGCCAGATCTTCTCGGGCATTCGCGCGGCCTATCCGGATCCGTCAGTGCTGGTCGGCAAGATGACCATCATTGTCGCTAACCTGGCACCGCGTAAGATGCGTTTCGGCATCTCAGAAGGCATGGTGCTGTCAGCCGGTTCCGGCGGTTCAGATCTGTTTGTGTTGTCCGTTGATAGCGGTGCACAGCCTGGAATGCAGGTGAAGTAATTGAACAAGCCGCCTTCAGGGCGGCTTTTTTATCGACCCTCTGTTGTGGAGCCTGTCGTGCTAACTGCTTGCTGGCACTATTTGCGTGCCTTTGTGATTATCTATGCCGCGCTCTATGCCGGAAACGGTATTGCAGCCTTGCTGCCGTTTACCATTCCGGGCAGCATTATCGGCATGCTGCTGCTGTTTACCTTGCTGGCGCTGCAAATCCTGCCGGTCGGTTGGGTGAAACCGGGCTGTCATTTGCTGATACGTTATATGGCGCTGCTGTTTGTCCCGATCAGTGTCGGCGTGATGGGTTATACCGATATCCTGAGCGCACAGTTTGGACCGATTGTCGTCTCCTGCGTGGTAAGTACTTTTATGGTGCTGTTAATCGTTGGCCTGAGCGCCGAACGTTTGCAGCGCCCGAAGGAGCAGCCTCATGACTGACGCCTGGTGGTCACTGCCGCTCACCGTGGTGGCGTATCTGCTGGCGCGTAAGCTGGCAGCCAAAATCAATATCTCGATCATTAACCCACTGTTGGTGGCGATGGCGATTGTGATTCCGATCCTGCTGCTCACCCATATCCCCTATACCCGCTATTTTGCCGGCAGCACCTTCCTTAATCAGCTGCTGCAACCTGCGGTGGTCGCGCTGGCCTTGCCGCTGTATGAGCAGATGCATCAGATTCGCGCACGCTGGAAAACCATTATCAGCGTCTGTTTTATTGGCAGCATCACCGCGATGGTCTCCGGCACCGCTATTGCGCTGTGGATGGGAGCTACGCCAGAAATTGCCGCGACGATTATGCCGAAATCCGTCACCACGCCGATTGCCATGGCGGTATCCGGCTCGCTGCACGGCATTCCCGCCATCAGCGCCATCTGCGTGTTGATTGCTGGCGTGCTCGGCGCAGTGTTCGGCCATATGCTGCTGAATCTGTTTAAGGTGCACAGCAAGTCTTCACGCGGCCTGGCGATAGGCAATGCATCGCATGCCTTAGGCACGGCGCGCGCGGCAGAGATCGATTATCAGGAAGGGGCATTTAGCTCTTTGGCATTAGTGATTTGCGGCATTATCACATCGCTGCTGGCCCCCTTTCTTTTCCCGCTGCTGATGCACTGGTTGGGCTAAAACTTGCGAGAGATCTCGCAAAGTTGAAACAACTCAATCAGCTTACATTGTCATAGCGACACAGATCACATATAACCCCATAGGCGGCGCATCGCCGCTAACGCGTTAATGAGGTCATCACATCATGCATCCACGATTTACTGCTGCTTTCTCCGCCCTGCCCGCTGACTTGCAAACTGCGATTCATCCCTTGCTGGATGCAGCTGATTTTGACGGCGTACTGCGCCCGCAAGACGTGGCGCGCCTGAAGCAGGATACGGGGCTGGATGATGATGCCCTGGCGCTGGCACTGCTGCCGATTGCCGCCTGCTGTGCGGTCGCACCGGTGTCTCACTTCAATGTGGGTGCGATTTCACGCGGAGTGAGTGGTCACTGGTATTTCGGTGCCAATATGGAATTCGAACATGCGCCGCTTCAGCAAACCGTGCATGCGGAGCAAAGCGCCATTACTCATGCCTGGCTGCACGGCGAAGAGAAACTGGATGCCATCACCGTCAATTACACGCCTTGCGGTCACTGCCGTCAGTTTATGAACGAGCTAAACAGCGGCACGGCGATCCGCATCAGTCTGCCAGGTCGTGCAGTGAGTACATTGGGCGATTATCTGCCAGATGCGTTTGGCCCCGCCGATCTGAATATCACGGAACGTCTGCTGACACCGATTCATCACGGCTTCGCTGCGCAAGGTGATGCCTTACAGCAGGCGGCGATTGAGGCGGCGAACAACAGTCATGCGCCCTACAGTCACAGCTACAGTGGTGTGGCCCTGCGCAGCCAGAGCGGTAACCTCTTCACCGGGCGCTATGCGGAAAACGCCGCTTTCAATCCAAGTTTGCCGCCATTGCAGGCAGCGCTGATTATGATGAACATGCGTAACGAAGCGCTGGACACGATTAAACAGGCAGTTTTAGTCGAATGTGAGGGCAGCACGTTAAGCCAGCGCGATGCCACGCGCGCTACGCTGGCGGCACTGGGCTGTAAAGATTTCTCACTTACTTTAGTTTCGAAAACATCAGTTTAGTGATCCTTTCATCGCTTTTGTGACTTTCTATTAACAAAAGCTGTACATCTGCAAGAATCCTCATAGGATCGGGCGCCAGAACTACTTCACAAGAAACAGGTCTGGCGTTACCTTTTCCCGGTGACACGTCAGAAAACACTGCAACCGGAGCAAACACTGCATGGAACTCGACTACGAAAGTAAACGTCCGCTGTATATTCCTTACGCGGGTCCGATTCTGCTGGAATTTCCGCTGCTGAACAAAGGCAGCGCCTTCACCCTGGAAGAACGCAACGAATTTAACCTCAATGGCCTGTTACCCGAAGCCGTTGAAACCATCGAAGAGCAGGCCGAACGTGCCTGGCGTCAGTTCCTGGATTTCAAAAACAATAACGACAAGCACGTCTATCTGCGCAATATCCAGGACACCAACGAAACGCTGTTCTACCGCCTGCTGGATAATCATCTGGAAGAGATGATGCCGATTATTTATACCCCAACCGTCGGCGCGGCCTGTGAACACTTCTCTGAAATTTATCGTCGTGCGCGCGGTGTTTTCATCTCGTATAACAATCGCGATCGCATTGAAGACATGCTGCAAAACGCCACTAAGCAGAACGTGAAAGTGATCGTGGTGACCGATGGCGAGCGTATTCTCGGCCTCGGCGACCTCGGCATCGGCGGTATGGGTATTCCAATCGGTAAGCTGTCGCTGTATACCGCGTGTGGCGGGATTAGCCCGGCGTATACCCTGCCCGTGGTGCTGGATGTCGGTACCAACAATCAGCAGTTGCTGAATGACCCGCTGTATATGGGCTGGCGCCATCCGCGTATCACCGGCGAAGAGTACGAAGCCTTCGTTGATGAATTTATCCAGGCAGTGAAACGCCGCTGGCCAAATGTGCTGCTGCAGTTTGAAGACTTTGCACAAAAGAACGCTATGCCGCTGCTGGAGCGCTATCGCGATGAGGTGTGCTGCTTTAACGATGACATTCAGGGCACTGCCGCCGTTACCGTTGGCACCCTGATCGCCGCCAGCCGTGCAGCGGGCAGCCGTCTGTGCGAGCAGAAAGTGGTGTTCCTCGGCGCCGGTTCCGCCGGTTGCGGTATCGCTGAGCAGATTATCGCGCAGATGAAATCTGAAGGTCTGAGCGACGACGAAGCACGTTCCCGCGTGATGATGGTAGATCGCTTTGGTCTGTTGACCGACAAACTGCCTAATTTGCTCGATTTCCAGGGCAAACTGGTGCAGAAGAGTGAAAACCTGAAGGACTGGGATGTGACCAGCGATTCTATTTCACTGCTGGATGTGGTGCGCAACGCGAAGCCAGACATTCTGATTGGTGTGTCAGGTCAGCCGGGTCTGTTCACCGAAGAGATCATCCGTGAGATGCACAAGCACACTAAGCGTCCGATCGTGATGCCGCTGTCAAACCCAACCTCACGCGTTGAAGCCACCCCAGCAGATATCATCTCCTGGACCGACGGTGAAGCGCTGGTCGCGACTGGCAGCCCATTTGCACCGGTAACCTGGAAGGGTAAAACCTACCCGATTGCCCAGTGCAACAACTCCTATATCTTCCCAGGTATTGGTTTGGGTGTGATTGCCGCCGGTGCTACCCGCATCACCGATTCGATGCTGATGACCGCCAGCCGCGCCCTGGCTGACTGCTCACCGCTGGTGAACGATGGCGAAGGTCCAGTGCTGCCAGAATTGAAACACATTCAGGGCGTTTCGAAGCTGATCGCTATGGAAGTGGGTAAAGCAGCGCAGTTGGCTGGCGTGGCCGTGGTGACCTCAGAAGATGTGCTGTCGAAGGCTGTGAATAATAACTTCTGGCTACCGCAGTATCGTCATTATCGCCGTACGTCTATCTAATCAGGCAGCGCAGCCGGTAAATTCAGTACCGGTTGCGCTTAAAATATCGCCAGCCAACCGGCGTAAACTTGCTTAGCGCCCCTACCTCAAGTAGCCTTTAGCCATCCTTTTTTCCGCCAACCGAGTGCTTACGCGCATGATTAAACGCGTTTTCTTTGGTCTGTTTTTCATCATCTTATTGATGGTGGCGACCGCGCTCGGCCTGGATCGCTGGATCAGCTGGAAAACTGCCCCGTTTATTTATGAAGATGTCACCTCGCTGCCGCATCGTCAGGTCGGGGTGGTCTTAGGCACCGCCAAGTATTACCGCACCGGCGTAATTAATCAGTATTACCTCTATCGCATTCAGGGTGCGCTTAACGCGTACAACAGCGGCAAGGTGAATTATCTGCTGCTGAGCGGTGACAACGCGCTGCAAAGTTATAACGAACCAATGACCATGCGCCGCGATTTAATCAAAGCCGGTGTCGATCCTGCCGATATCGTGCTCGACTATGCCGGATTCCGTACGCTGGACTCGATTGTACGCACCCGCAAAGTGTTCGATACCAATGATTTCATCATCATCACACAACGCTTCCACTGTGAGCGCGCGCTGTATATCGCCCAACATCTGGGGATTCAGGCGCAGTGTTATGCGGTGCCTTCTCCGAAAAATATGCTGTCGGTGCGTTTCCGCGAGGTTGGTGCTCGTTTAGGCGCATTAGCGGATTTGTATCTGATGAAACGTGAACCTCGTTTCCTCGGCCCGCTGGTGCCGATTCCGGCGGTGCATGAAGTGCCGGAAGATGCGCAGAGCTATCCGGCGGTGACGCCAGAGCAGTTGCTGGATTTGGAAGAGAAGCTGCAGAAGTAACGCTACCTGAAGATATTGCGTTGATGCCATCTGGTGTCGCTTGGGTTGTTGTGGTGACGCTATCTGCTGCTGCTTCAGGTTACTGGGATAACGCTGTCTGGTGCCGCTTCAGGTTACTGTGATAACGCTGTCTGGTGTCGCTTTAGGTTACTGTGATAACGCTGTCTGGTGTCGCTTTAGGTTACTGTGATAACGCTGTCTGGTGTCGCTTTAGGTTACTGTGATAACGCTGTCTGGTGTCGCTTTAGGTTACTGTGATAACGCTGTCTGGTGTCGTTTTGGGGGCTGGCGGTCCTCGCGCCGCTGACGCGGTACCTTCACGCCGTTCGTCTGCCTTACGGAACGGCGGGGATGGCACATCCATGTGCCGCCCCGCCTTCCGCCCGCATCCATTGTATCTTGAATCCT
>AEWW01015594.1_pt1 | contig 23342 bp, 20 predicted proteins | sample 267848 | NCBI WGS metagenome assembly AEWW01 (sample SAMN00713649, study PRJNA62039) | ant fungus garden metagenome | place: Panama: Gamboa | collected Apr-2009 | depth 0.5 m m | reverse complement strand
CCGGGGCAAACCGGGCCCGCTGCCTGCACCTGTCGAAAACATGGATAACCTCTGGTCGCCATCGGAGCAGTACGGTGTACAGCAGGCGTTGAGCATGTCGATTGTCGGTGACAGCGATAAAGTGCGTCAGGGGCTGGCTGCGCTGATGCGCGAAACCCAGGCCGATGAAATCATGGTTAATGGCCAGATTTTCGACCCGCAAGCCCGTCTGCGTTCCTTCGCACTGGCGATGGAAGCGGCACGCTCGCTGTAACGTTTACTGATGTGGGGTCAATCCTTCTGGCCCCACAGCCACCATACGCACATCACGAGCCGGCGATTGCCCGTAAAAACGGCTGTATTCACGGCTAAACTGCGAAGCGCTCTGATACCCCACGCGATAACCTGCGGTTCCCGCATCTAACTTATCAATCAACATCAAACGCCGCGCTTCGTTAAGACGTAACTGCTTTTGATACTGCATTGGTGTCATGGCCGTGACCGATTTGAAGTGATGGTGCAGCGACGAAATACTCATGCCCACGCTACTGGCAAGTTGATCCATCTTGAGTGGCTGATGAAAGTTTTCACGTAGCCAGCGTGCCGCGCGCGCCACTTTGTTGCCCGGCCGCTCCGTCAACGCCATGTTGAGGATGCGGGGTCCTTCCGGCCCGGTAAGGAGTCGATAGAAAATCTCTTGCTCAATTAACGGTGCCAGCGCTGGAATATCTTGGGGCTGATCCAACAGCTCAATCAGGCGGATCACGGCATCGACCAGGGGCGGCGCCACTTTGTGTACCGTAATCCCACGTTCATTGGTTACCGTTGCGCCAATCTGCTGCAGCGGGAAATGTTCGAGGTAGTGCATCAGGCGCGTTTCATTGATGGTGATCCCGACGCCCAGATTCGGTTTCTCCTCCGTGGCCTGCACCACGCAGGATTGCACCGGCATATCCAGCGTCACTAGCAGCAGATCGCCCGGCCCGTAATGCATCACGTCGTCACCCATGCGCAATGCTTTTTGCCCTTGCGCCACCAGTGCAAAACTGTCCCAGGTGGCAATGTGCGACAGGCTCGTGGGTTTGGAGCTTCGGCCAAAAGAGAGAAAATCGATGGGGCTGAAGTGGCGGCCATCTTCCGGGGTATGGCGAGCGATCATCGCCACCAACTGCTGCCACTGTTCCTGATGAATCATGCGTTGCGCACTCCGTGATGAGTGATCACTGTCCCCGCATTCTCGCCTTTCGCTCGCGTTACGCCTAGTCCCTGCACAACACATTTGCAGGATTGTGCAAAAAGCTTGCAGGATTGCGCTACCGCAAAATTGTATGGACAGCGCATGCTTACCCTTCCCCGAATTCTCAGGTGGAGAGACACAATGAAAGCACTTGAAGGCAAAATCGCGCTGGTGACGGGCGCCTCGAAAGGCATTGGCGCCGCCATTGCTATGACTTTCGCAGCGGCCGGCGCTCGCGTCATTGTTAATTACCGCCAGGATGAAGCGGGTGCGGCAGATGTGGTTGCGGATATCTGCGAGCTGGGCAGCGATGCCATTGCGGTACAAGCAGATATCTCTCGCGAGGCCGATGTGCAGCGTTTATTCGCGCGTAGCATCGAGCAGTTTGGCGCGCCGGATATCGTGGTCAACAATGCCGGTATTTTCCATCATGGCGATTTCGCCGAACTCAGCCTCAGTGAAATGCAGCAGCAGCTCAATGTAAATGTATTGGGCACGTTACTGGTCTGCCAGCAGGCGGCGAAACATTTCCCGGCTCGCGGGGGCACCATCATTAACTTGAGCGCCCTTAACAGCCAACGCAGCACACCGGGCTCGGTATTATGGGCAGCGACCAAAGGGGCAATTGATACCTTAACGCAGGGCCTGGCTCGTGAATTGGGGCCACGTAATATCCGCGTCAATGCGCTGGCACCAGGAATCATCCTGACCGAAGGTTTACTGGCAGCGAAGAAGATGAATCCGGATGTCAAAGCGAAGCTGATCGCTGCTACGCCGTTGGGACGGTTTGGTCTGCCGGAAGATGTGGCGCAGGTTGCCCTGTTTCTGGCATCAGAAGAGTCAGCCTACGTCAGTGGAGAGCGGGTGTTAATTGCCGGCGGCGTGTAACGTTTAATTTACGAACATAAAAAAAGGGACGCCCTGGCGTCCCTTTTTATTTTTAAGCGTTTATCACTTAAGCGTCACGACGACGTGGTGCAGATGCACCCTCTTCACGACGTGGGCCACGGCCGCCTTCACGGTTGAAGCGTCCGCCTTCACGGCCACCTTCACGACGCTCAGAGAAACGACGCGGTGCGCCTTCGCCACGCGGTGCGCCATTACCACGACGCTCGCCATCACGACCGCCTGGACGACGTTCACTACGCTCGAACGCAGGAGCATCACCCATCAACTGCATGTTCATCGGCTTGTTCAGGATGCGCGTGCGAGTGAAGTGCTGCAGAACTTCGCCCGGCATACCTTTAGGCAGCTCGATGGTTGAGTGCGTACCAAACAGCTTGATGTTACCGATGTAACGGCTGCTGATGTCGCCTTCGTTAGCAATCGCGCCCACGATATGGCGAACTTCAACACCATCATCACGGCCCACTTCAATGCGGTACAGCTGCATTTCGCCAACGTCACGACGTTCGCGACGTGGAGCGCCATCACGGTCACCGCGGCTTTCGCGTGGACCACGTGAGTCACGTGAATCGCGACGATCATCGCGGTCGCGGAACTCACGACGTGGTGGGCGTGGTGCTTCTGGTGGCAGAATCAGTGGACGTTCGCCCTGTGCCATTTTCAGCAGTGCTGCGGCCAGTGTTTCGAGATCCAGATCTTCGCCCGGCTGCATTTTGCTCAGCAGTGCGCGGTACATATCCAGATCGCTGCTTTCCAGCTGCAGCTGTACTTTGGCGGCGAATTTAGCCAGACGGCGCTCGCTCAGCAGTTCTGCATTTGGCAGTTCAACTTCTGGAATAGTCAACTTCATGGTGCGTTCGATGTTACGCAGCAGACGACGCTCGCGGTTCTCAACGAACAGCAGCGCACGGCCCGCACGACCCGCACGACCGGTACGACCGATACGGTGAACGTAAGACTCAGCATCCATTGGGATGTCATAGTTAACAACCAGGCTGATACGCTCAACGTCCAGACCACGTGCTGCAACGTCGGTCGCGATCAGGATATCCAGACGACCATCTTTCAGGCGCTCCAGTGTCTGCTCACGCAGAGCCTGGTTCATGTCACCGTTCAGTGCTGCGCTGTTATAGCCGCTGCGCTCCAGCGCTTCAGCCACTTCCAGCGTAGCGTTTTTGGTACGCACGAAGATGATGGCAGCATCAAAGTCTTCCGCTTCCAGGAAACGCACCAGCGCGTCAGTTTTACGGCCATAAGCGGTCCAGTAAGACTGAGAAATGTCAGGACGCGTGGTCAGGCTTGACTGAATGCGCACTTCCTGTGGATCTTTCATGAAGCGTTTGGTGATACGACGAATCGCTTCTGGCATGGTCGCTGAGAACAGCGCGGTCTGATGACCGTCTGGGATCTGCGCCATGATGGTTTCAACGTCTTCGATGAAGCCCATACGCAGCATTTCATCAGCTTCGTCCAGCACCAGGCCGCGCAGGTTAGACAGATCTAACGTGCCGCGTTTCAGGTGATCCAGCAGACGACCAGGCGTACCTACGACAACCTGTGGTCCCTGGCGCAGTGCGCGCAGCTGAACGTCATAGCGCTGGCCGCCGTACAGGGCAACCACGTTCACGCCACGCATGTGTTTAGAGAATTCCGTCATGGCTTCAGCAACCTGAACAGCCAGTTCACGGGTTGGAGCCAGCACCAGGATCTGTGGTGCGCGGACGGATGGATCAATGTTGTTCAGTAACGGCAGGGAGAATGCCGCTGTTTTACCACTCCCGGTCTGCGCCATACCCAGCACATCACGGCCCGCCAGCAGGTGAGGAATACACTCAGCCTGGATTGGGGATGGCTTTTCGTAGCCCATACCGTTCAGTGATTCGAGGATGTCAGCGTTCAGGCCAAGGTCAGAAAAAGTGGTTTGAATATCAGTCATGTAGTACACGTGCCTCTTAGATTGCGGCGGCCAGTCTACATAACTCGTCGTGAAAATTTTCAGTCATTTTCATCAAAAAGTGTGAACCGGCTCAAATTAGAAGTTTTGACGAACAGAAAAGCCCTCACCTCGAAGATGATGACTTTACAAGTATTCAGGCAATAAAAGTTCGTCAGCTATTGCTGGTCAGATTCTGATAAATCGTCTTGTGTCTGGCCGAGTTGCGCCAGTTCCAACAATGCGTATCGGTGCTCAACAAAGTTGTTAACATTGTTAGCGACCGCCAGTTTGAACAACGCTTTCGCGTCGTCCTTCTCCCCCAGACTTAGGTAGTACTTACCTAAATAGAAGTTGGTTTCACTGAGATGTTCAGCGAGCGAGGTGTTATCCGTTGCGTCCGCCTTGAGACGTTCCATCAGCGTTTTTTCACTGATGTCGCCAAGGTAGAACTCGACAATATTCCATCCCCATTGGTCCCGGACCGCTTTGTCATGTCGCTGTCTCAGCGTGACTTTGGCCTTGTCGGCATCCATATCGCTTTCAACGAGATAGAGCCAAAGGCTGCGGAAAGGATCGTTAGGATCGTCTTGATAAAACGCCAGCAGATCATCTTGCGCTAACTTGTATCGACCGCCGTAATAGAGGGCGATACCACGGTTTAAATGCGCATAGTTGTAAGTTGGATCAAGCTCAAGTACAGAATCAAACGCTTCATAGGCAGCATCAAAATTGCCTGCCTGCGTTAAATATATACCGAGGTAGTTAAACACCTCAGGCATATCCGGTCTTATAGACAGCGCTTGCGAGAAATCGTTCCGCGCTAATGCCCTCAGACCCAAACTATCATACAACACTCCGCGCTCATATAATAGCTGTGCGCGTTCATCATCGGTCAGGGCACGACTGGCAAGAATTTGTTCCATTCGCGCCAGGATCACCTCTTGCTGCAGTGTGGGCTGCAAAGGTACTGCCAGAACTTCGTTCTTACGCCAATTGGAGTTGCTGCATCCTGCCAGCGTGATAGCTGTCGCAACAAAACACCAGCGCAAAAAAGGCTTCATTTCCCACTCCCGAATACAAACATTGGGATAACCATCCTGTCATCCGCCTGCTGTGCACAAGGATTCCCGCCCTCGCGATGATCCAAATACCTCTCCCCGAAAAGCAGGGAGAGGCCAATCAGTAAACGCTTACTCGGCGTCAGATGCATTCGTTGCAGCAGGGGTTTCTTCCGCTGGTTTCTGCTCTGTCGCTTCTTTGATGCTCAGGCGTACGCGGCCCTGACGGTCCACTTCCATCACTTTCACTGGAACTTCCTGACCCATCTGCAGATAGTCGGTCACTTTCTCAACACGCTTATCAGCGATCTGAGAGATATGGACCAGACCTTCTTTACCGCCGCCGATTGCCACGAAGGCACCGAAATCAACGATACGCGTCACTTTACCAGAGTAGATACGACCCACTTCGATTTCAGCGGTGATCTCTTCGATACGACGAATCGCTTCTTTCGCTTTGTTGCCGTCGGTTGCTGCAATCTTCACAGTACCATCATCTTCAATTTCGATGGTGGTGCCGGTTTCTTCGGTCAGCGCACGGATAACAGAACCGCCTTTACCGATAACATCTTTGATCTTGTCTGAGCTGATCTTAATGGTATAGATACGTGGTGCGAACTCAGAGATTTCCTGACGAGGGGTGCTGATGGCCTGCTCCATCACGCTCAGGATGTGCAGACGCGCGCCCTTAGCCTGATTCAGTGCAACCTGCATGATCTCACGGGTGATACCTTCAATTTTGATATCCATCTGCAGTGCAGTGATACCGTCGCGGCTACCCGCTACTTTGAAGTCCATATCGCCGAGGTGATCTTCATCGCCCAGGATGTCAGACAGAACCACGAAGTTTTCGTCTTCTTTAACCAGACCCATCGCAATACCGGCTACGGCTGCTTTGATCGGAACGCCTGCGTCCATCAGTGCCAGAGAAGCACCACATACAGAAGCCATTGAAGAAGAACCGTTAGATTCGGTGATTTCTGACACCACACGGACGGTGTACGGGAACTCTTCCTGCTTCGGCATCACTGCCAGCACGCCACGCTTCGCCAGACGGCCGTGACCAATTTCACGACGCTTCGGTGAGCCAACCATGCCGGTTTCGCCCACTGAGTATGGAGGGAAGTTATAGTGGAACAGGAAGCTATCAGTACGCTCGCCCATCAGCTCATCCAGGTTCTGCGCATCACGGGCGGTACCCAGTGTTGCGGTAACCAGTGCCTGCGTTTCACCACGGGTGAACAGAGAAGAACCGTGAGTACGTGGCAGCACGCCAGTACGTACATCCAGACCACGGATCATATCTTTTTCGCGGCCATCGATACGTGGCTCACCACGGATGATACGGCTACGCACGACGCTCTTCTCGAGATCGTGAACGATGTCAGCGATTTCGCCAGCATCCAGCGTTTCGTCTTCAGCCTGAAGGGCAGCGATAGTCGCGTCTTTAACTGCGCCAACCTGAGTGTAACGCTCTTGCTTATCAGTGATGCGGTAAGCATCAGCAATACCGGCTTCTGCCAGTGCAGCAACACGTGCAATCAGTGCATCGTTCGCTGGCTCTGGCTGCCAGTCCCAACGTGGTTTGCCTGCTTCAGCAACCAGTGCGTTGATGTTTTCGATAACAACCTGCTGCTGATCGTGGCCGAACACTACCGCGCCCAGCATCTGGTCTTCGGTCAGTACTTCTGCTTCAGATTCAACCATCAGAACCGCGTTCTGAGTACCTGCAACCACCAGGTCCAGACGTGAAGTTTTAATTTCATCAGCGGTTGGGTTCAGAACGTACTGGTCATTGATATAACCCACACGTGCTGCACCGATTGGGCCGTTGAATGGCAGGCCTGACAGCGCCAGCGCGGCAGATGCGCCGATCATCGCAACAATGTCCGGGTTAACCTGTGGGTTAACAGACACAACGGTCGCAATAACCTGCACTTCGTTGATGAAACCTTCCGGGAACAGTGGACGCACTGGACGGTCAATCAGACGAGAAATCAGGGTTTCGCCTTCGCTTGGACGGCCTTCACGACGGAAGAAGCTACCCGGGATACGACCAGCAGCGTAAGTACGCTCCTGATAGTTAACCGTCAGCGGGAAGAAATCCTGACCTGGTTTGGTTTTTTTCTGGCCAACAACAGTCACGAATACCGCGGTGTCGTCCATGCTCGCCATAACTGCTGCAGTGGCCTGGCGCGCCATCATGCCGGTTTCCAGCGTGACGGTATGCTGACCATATTGGAATTTGCGTACGATCGGGTTCAGCAAAATTTAAGTCCTTAAATTCGAGGGGCAGAGCGCTCTTTGGCTCGCCGGGGTTTACCGATCTTTAGTTGCATCCTCGCGACTAATGACAATCTTCAACCGCTCATGCGGTAAAGCCTCTCATTAGCCGCGCGAAACGCTGCAAGCAAAGATCACTCTCAGCAACAATACATGAGTTTGGTACGGAATGCTGCGGATTGCTCGAAAAAAGGGGCCATAAAGGCCCCCTTTTCGCGAAACTCGCACAAATCTGATCGTCAGATGCGCTTTTCTGCATAGTGCATGTGCTACATCGTTGATCAGATTCTTCAGACTTAGCGACGCAGACCCAGGGTTTCGATCAGGCTGGTGTAACGTGCAACGTCTTTACGCTTCAGGTAGTCCAGCAGCTTACGACGCTGAGATACCATGCGCAGCAGACCGCGACGGCTGTGGTGGTCTTTTTTGTGCTCAGAGAAGTGACCCTGCAGGTGGTTAATCTGAGCAGTCAGCAGAGCAACCTGAACTTCAGTTGAACCGCTGTCGTTAGCACCACGACCGAATTTAGCAACGATCTCTGCTTTAGCTTCTACGCTTAGAGACATAATAAACTCCGAAATAATAAATGAATGGTTGGGTGCCGATCTCTAATTCAGCAGCCCGCTTTAAAAGCCGCGCTATTCTACTCTTCGCCTGATTGCAACGCAAATGCGCCGTTAGCTCAAACGTGAATGTGTTGATTAGGCGGGAAACTCGACCACCAGACGACGCGGCGCCACGCGCCCATCCTCAGCGATTTCTGCCATGCCGATAAATTTATGTTCTTCACCTTCGGTAACACGCACCAATCCCTGTTCAGGCGCATTCGCCACCTGCACCGGCATCCCCTGTTTGAAATAAGCGGCGACAGAGGGCAGCAAATTGACGATGGGGAACTCCTCCGCAGGGCTATCCATTGGCAGCAGCAGTGCATCCAGTGCACGGTAGTCTGGCGTTTCTGCTGCGTTGGCTTCAGCCGCCATCGCCTGCAACTGCTCAAAGGTGATCATGCGATCAATCGGATACTTTGCCACCTGCAAACGACGCAACATAATCACATGTGCGCCACAGCCGAGTTTCTCACCGAGGTCATCGATGATGGTGCGAATATAAGTGCCCTTGGAAACGTGAATTTCCAGCTCCAGCTCATCCCCTTCCCAGCGAATAAACTGCAGTTCAAACACGGTGATCGGACGTGCTTCACGCGGTACGGTAATGCCTTCACGCGCGTATTCATACAGCTTGCGGCCCTGGTACTTCAACGCAGAGAACATGGTGGGTACTTGTAAGGTGTCACCACGGAAGCTCTCCAGCGCCGCATCAAGCTGGGCTTGATTGAAGGTCACCGGGCGCGTTTCGACGATATTGCCATCAGCGTCTGAGGTATCCGTACGCTCGCCGAGGCGGGCAATAACGCGATAGCGTTTATCGGAATCGAGCAGGAACTGCGAGAACTTCGTCGCTTCACCGAGGCAGATCGGCAGCATGCCTGTTGCCAGGGGATCAAGCGCACCCGTGTGACCCGCTTTGTTAGCATGGAACAGACGCTTCACTTTCTGCAGCACATCGTTCGAGGATGCGCCCTGATGCTTATCCAGCAAAAAAACACCGTGGACGTCGCGACCGCGACGACGAGGACGACTCATTAGTCCTCCTTGTCATCTTCCGCCGGGCTTTCGCCACGACGCTCAACGTCACTTTTGATCACGTTGCTGACCAGGTTAGACATGCGCATCCCTTCGATCAGCGAGTTGTCATAGAAGAAGGTCAGTTCAGGTACGATACGCAGACGCATCGCTTTCCCCACCAGAATACGGATATAACCTGAGGCTTCTTTCAGCGCCTTCAGACCATTTTTTACCGCATCTTCATCCTGGTCATTCAAAAAGGTCACGAAGACTTTGGCATACGCCAGGTCGCGCGACACTTCTACGCCGGATACCGTTACCATCATGCCGAGGCGCGGGTCTTTAATTTCACGTTGCAGGATAATTGCGATTTCTTTCTGCAGTTCCTGAGATACGCGCTGTGGGCGGCCAAATTCTTTTGCCATTTTTTCTTTCTCCCAAATAATTCGGGAGGCCAGAGGCCTCCCAAATTGCAACACATCAAGTGATGATCAATCGATGGTGCGTTTAATTTCAATCACTTCAAAGACTTCGATCATGTCACCAACGCGAACGTCGTTGTAGTTCTTCACGCCGATACCACACTCCATGCCGTTACGCACTTCGTTGACATCGTCTTTAAAGCGACGCAGAGATTCCAGCTCGCCTTCGTAAATCACCACGTTGTCGCGCAGTACGCGAATCGGGTTGTGACGTTTGATGTTGCCTTCGGTAACCATACAGCCGGCAATGGCGCCAAATTTCGGTGACTTGAACACGTCACGCACTTCGGCCAGACCAATGATCTGCTGTTTGAATTCCGGTGCCAGCATGCCGCTCATGGCTGCTTTTACTTCGTCAATCAGATTATAGATAACGGAGTAGTAGCGCAGGTCCACGTTTTCAGCGTCAATCACGCGACGCGCAGAAGCGTCAGCACGGACGTTAAAGCCAAGGATGATGGCGTTGGAAGCCGCTGCCAGGGTCGCGTCGGTTTCGGTGATACCACCCACGCCCGAACCGATAATCTTCACCTTCACTTCGTCGGTGGAGAGTTTCAGCAGCGAGTCGGAGATCGCTTCCACCGAACCCTGTACGTCGGACTTCAGCACGATGTTCAGCTCGGACACTTCGCCTTCGGTCATGTTGGCGAACATGTTCTCCAACTTCGACTTCTGCTGACGCGCCAGTTTCACTTCGCGGAATTTGCCCTGACGATACAGTGCAACTTCACGTGCTTTCTTCTCATCACGCACAACAGTCGCTTCATCACCCGCTGCTGGCACACCAGACAGACCGAGGATTTCCACTGGAATGGATGGACCCGCTTCCAGCACTTCACGACCCAGTTCGTCACGCATCGCACGGACACGGCCGTATTCGAAGCCGCACAGTACGATATCGCCTTTGTTCAGCGTACCTTCACGCACCAGCACGGTCGCAACCGGGCCACGACCTTTGTCGAGGAAGGATTCGATAACCACGCCGCTTGCCATACCTTCACGAATTGCGGTCAGTTCCAGCACTTCAGCCTGCAGCAGAATCGCATTCAGCAGGTCATCAATACCGGTACCCGCTTTCGCAGAGACGTTAACGAACATGTTTTCACCGCCCCACTCTTCCGGAATGATTCCGTACTGGGTCAGTTCATTCTTCACGCGATCCGGGTCTGCTTCTGGCTTATCAATCTTGTTCACTGCAACCACAACCGGCACTTTGGCCGCTTTGGCGTGCTGGATGGCTTCGATAGTCTGTGGCATCACGCCGTCATCGGCAGCAACCACCAGAATTACGATATCCGTTGCCTGCGCACCACGTGCACGCATCGCGGTAAACGCGGCGTGGCCCGGGGTATCCAGGAAGGTTACCATACCGTTGTCAGTTTCAACGTGGTAAGCACCGATATGCTGTGTAATACCGCCAGCCTCGCCTGAAGCGACTTTGGTTGAGCGGATGTAGTCCAGCAGCGAGGTTTTACCATGGTCAACGTGACCCATGATAGTGACCACCGGAGCGCGTGACTCCTGCGCTGCATCGGTATCACGATCGTCCATCACCGCTTCTTCCAGTTCGTTCTCGCGGCGCAGGATCACTTTGTGACCCATTTCTTCCGCAACCAACTGGGCTGTTTCCTGGTCGATGACTTGGTTAATGGTCGCCATTGCGCCCATTTTCATCATCGCTTTGATAACCAGTGAGCCTTTCACCGCCATTTTGTTTGCCAGCTCGGCAACAGTAATGGTTTCGCCGATGATCACATCACGGTTAACAGCCTGAACGGGTTTGTTGAAGCCCTGCTGCAGTGCGCTTGGCTTACGGTTTTTACCACCTTTACCACCACGGAACTGCGCACGCGCTTCTTCGCGATCAGTTTTCGCTTCAGAATGCTTGTTGCCTTTTTTGGCTGGGCGCGCTGCTTTGGTGGTACGCGCACGTCCACGTCCGCCTTCAACTTCGCGGTCGTTTTCGTCTTCAGCCTGACGGGCATGAGTGGAAGTGGTGACATGGTAGTCGCCTTTGTCTTCTTCCTCTGGTTTTTCCCATTCAGCTGATTTCTCTTCAGCCAGGCGGCGGGCTTCTTCTGCCACACGGCGAGCGTCTTCTTCCAGCTTACGGCGTGCTTCTTCTTCCGCTTTGCGTTTCAGATCAGCCGCTTCGGCTTCACGACGCGCCTTATCAGACTGCGCAGCCTTGGTTACTTCATCGGTAGGTTGATTAGTCACTTTCTCATTTTCCGCTGCTTCACGCTTGGCCTTTTCAGCGGCTTCGCGCTTGGCTTTATCTTCGGCTTCACGTTGCGCTTTTTGTTCAGCTTCGCGACGGGCTTGTTCTTCCGCCTCGCGACGCGCCTGCTCTTCCGCTTCACGCTGCGCCTCGGCTTCAGCTTCTGCCTGAGCTTGCTCAGACTCAGCATCACCTTTCACGTATGTGCGTTTTTTGCGGACTTCGATTTGCACCGACTTACTTTTACCCCCGGTGACGGGAATATTCAAGGTGCTGCGCGTTTTGCGCTGTAATGTCAGTTTACTTGAACCGGTCTGACCGTGCTCACGATTCAAATGGGACAGTAAGGTTTCTTTCTCTTGCTGGGACACCGCATCGTTTTCAGACTTGCGGATCCCTGCGTCAGCAAATTGCTGTACCAGGCGATCGACCGGAGTCTGAATTTCGGCGGCCAGCGATTTTACGGTTACATCTGTCATGCTGTTCCTTCCTGTTATTACGCGTCATCGCCGAACCAGCAGATATTACGTGCAGCCATAATCAGCGCACCGGCCTTCTCATCATCCAGCCCTTCAATATCTGTCAGATCGTCAACACCTTGCTCAGCGAGATCTTCCAGCGTGCAAACGCCTTTGGACGCCAGGCGATACGCCAGCGCACGATCCAGGCCCTCAAGATTCAGAAGATCCTCAGCGGGCTCCTGATTACCAAGGCTCTCTTCTTTCGCTAATGCCAGGGTGGTCAACGCATTTTTTGCTCGTTCACGCAGGGCTTCAATGGTCTCTTCGTCGAGGCCGTCGATTTCCAGCAACTCGTTGATTGGCACATAAGCCAATTCTTCCAGCGAAGAGAAGCCCTCTTCCACCAGTACGGTGGCGAACTCTTCGTCGATGTCGAGATGTTTGGTGAACATATCGATCGCTGCGTGGGCTTCAGCCTGATGCTTAGCCTGCAGATCATCGACGGTCATCACGTTCAGTTCCCAACCGCTCAGTTGGGAAGCCAGACGCACGTTTTGGCCGTTACGGCCGATCGCCTGAGCCAGATTACCGGCTTCAACAGCGATATCCATGGTGTGATTGTCTTCATCCACCACAATTGACGCCACATCGGCTGGCGCCATGGCGTTAATGACGAATTGTGCCGGGTTATCGTCCCACAGCACGATATCAATACGCTCGCCACCCAGCTCGCTTGATACAGCCTGGACACGCGCACCGCGCATACCCACACAAGCACCGACCGGATCAATACGTTTATCGTTGGTTTTCACCGCGATTTTAGCGCGTGAACCTGGATCGCGCGCTGCCGCTTTGATCTCGATAACTTCTTCACCGATTTCTGGCACCTCAATGCGGAACAGTTCGATCAGCATTTCTGGCTTAGAACGGGTGACAAACAGCTGTGCACCACGCGCTTCCGGACGAACAGCGTACAACACGCCGCGAATACGGTCGCCTGGGCGGAAGTTTTCACGTGGCAGCATATCTTCACGTCCGATCACGGCTTCAGCATTGCTGCCCAGATCGAGTGAGATGCTGTCGCGGTTTACTTTCTTCACCACGCCGGTGATGATTTCACCTTCGTGTTGACGGAACTGATCAACCACCATCGCGCGCTCAGCTTCACGGACTTTCTGCACGATAACCTGTTTAGCGGTTTGGGTGGTGATACGGTCGAAGGTGACAGATTCGATCTGGTCTTCAACGTATTCGCCCAGATTGAACGCTTCGTCTTCAAAGCGGGCCGCATCCAGCGTAATTTCACGAGTCGGCTGTGTTACTTCTTCCACAATCTGCCAGCGACGGAAAGTATCGAAATCACCGCTGCGACGGTCAATGCTGACGCGCACTTCGATCTCTTGCTCATACTTCTTTTTAGTCGCAGTGGCCAAAGCGCTCTCAAGCGCCTCGAAGATTTTCTCACGTGGCAGGGCTTTTTCGTTAGAAACGGCTTCTACTACAGCTAAGATCTCTTTGTTCATCCTGGTTAGCCTCAATCCGGACTTTTAAAAGTGGGGGACCAGGTTCGCTTTCTGAATATTACTCAGCGCGAACACCTCATCGTTACCCTCAACGGTTACCGTGATCATCTCACCTTCTACGGATTTGATGATCCCCTGCCATTTACGGCGGTTTTGTACGGCCATACGCAGTGTCAGGCTCACCTCATCACCGGCGAAACGTGCATAGTGTTCAGCAGTGAAAAGAGGACGCTCGAGACCTGGCGAGGAGACTTCAAGGTTGTAAGCCACCGTAATGGGATCTTCCACATCCATTACCGCGCTGACCTGGTGGCTAACATCGGCACAATCATCAACATTGATACCATTCTCACTATCAATATAGATGCGCAAAGTCGATGTGCGACCGCGAACGAATTCGATACCGACCAATTCGTAGCCAAGCGCTTCTACTGGAGCGGTGATCAAATCAGTCAATTTTTGCTCTAATGTGGACAAGCCCACCCCCAAGACATAAAAAAAGGGCCTATAGCCCAGTATTGCGATTCCTGATAACAAAAAACCCCGAAAATTCGGGGCTTTTTATCACTGGACCCTGTACGCCGCAGAGCGGCATCGGCACACAATCCAAAAGAATTTTTTTCAAAAAAACACTGAGGATGCGTCCGTCGATGCATACAGTATATTTGAAAAAGAACTCTAAGGGAAAGTGGTTGCGGGGGCCGGATTTGAACCGACGACCTTCGGGTTATGAGCCCGACGAGCTACCAGGCTGCTCCACCCCGCGTCCGAAAACGTGGCGAATATTACGCCGACCTTGCTAAAAAAGCAAGTTTTACTGAGATTTGGTACCGAGGACGGGACTTGAACCCGTAAGCCCTTTCGAGCACTACCACCTCAAGGTAGCGTGTCTACCAATTTCACCACCTCGGTACTGCACTGACTGCGACGTTATGTTGTCGCTAAAGCATTGACGATGTTACTGCGGGATATCATTGCCCGGGGTTGCCGGTTTAGCTGGCTGAGTCTGCTGTTCAGACTGAGCTGGCGCAGTGAGGTTTTCCCACTCGCTTCCTTTAGAAGACTTGTTCGTGTTCAGATTGCCCAGAATCAAGCTGATAATGAAGAACAGGGTCGCCAGTACTGCCGTCATACGTGTCATGAAATTACCAGACCCGTTTGAACCGAACAGTGTACCAGAGGCGCCTGCACCGAATGAGGCTCCCATATCAGCGCCTTTGCCTTGCTGAAGCATGATCAGACCCACTAGGCCAATCGCAACAATAAGGAAAACAACTAACAGAGCTTCGTACATAATCAACCTGTTTCCTTGCGCGTTATCCGCACAGTTAAAGCTTCACCAATATTGACGGGGAGTATCGTCATCACCCATCAGAAGCGGGTGTGAATACTAACCAATGGGACATACCTCTGCAAGCGCAATTTTCACGAACCTTATTGATTGCGGAAAAAAGCGCCAGGATGGTGATTTAACAGGCGGAAAGTCGAAATCTCGCCGCCTGTTAACACGCTTAGACCGCTTTCACCGCATCAGCAATTTTATGCGCCAGTTCGGTGACTAACGCTTCATCTTCACCCTCGACCATCACGCGAATCAGCGGCTCAGTGCCCGATTTACGCAACAGCACACGACCGCGCCCTGCTAACGTTTTCTCCACTTCAGCGCTGACAGCCTTAACGCTCTCGGATTCAAGAGGATCATGACTGCCGCTGAAGCGCACATTCACCAGAATCTGCGGCAGCATTTTCATGCCACTGCACAAATCATGCAGACTCATGTGATTACGCACAATAGCAGTGAGTACTTGCAAACTTGCCACGATACCGTCGCCAGTGCTGATTTTATCCAACAGAATGACATGCCCGGAGTTTTCAGCCCCCATGCGCCAGCCCTTCTCCTGCATTTTTTCCAGCACGTAGCGGTCACCCACTTTGGCACGTGTGAAAGGAATACCCAGCTGTTTCAACGCCAGTTCCAGCCCCATATTACTCATCAACGTACCCACCACGCCGCCGCGCAGTTGCCCCTGACGCAAGGCTTCACGTGCAATGATGTAGAGAATCTGGTCACCATCGACCTTCATGCCCAGATGATCCACCATCATGATGCGGTCACCATCGCCATCGTAAGCAAGGCCCAAATCGGCCTTCTCTTCCAGCACGCGCTGCTGCAGCATGCGGAGATCGGTTGCGCCGCACTCTTTGTTGATGTTCATGCCATCGGGTTGAACGCCAATCGCAATCACTTTTGCACCTAATTCACGCAGCACATTAGGCGCAATGTGATAGGTCGCACCGTTGGCGCAATCCACTACGATTTTCAGACCGTTAAGACTTAACTCGCTCGGGAATGTGCCTTTACAGAACTCGATATAGCGACCAGCAGCATCAACGATACGGCTGGCGCGCCCCAACTCAGAGGACTCAACGCAGGTCAGTGGCTTCTCTAACTCAAGCTCAATGGCCTCTTCCACTTCATCCGGCAATTTAGTGCCTTCCGCAGAGAAGAACTTGATGCCGTTATCGTCGAAGGGGTTATGCGATGCAGAGATCACGATACCGGCTTCTGCACGGAAGGTACGTGTCAGATAGGCAATCGCGGGGGTTGGCATAGGCCCGGTAAAGGCCGCCGACAAACCAGCAGCAGCCAGGCCCGCTTCCAGTGCCGATTCCAGCATGTAGCCAGAAATACGCGTATCTTTACCAATTAATACCTTACGTGATCCAGAGCGCGCCAGAACCTTACCCGCAGCAAAACCCAGCTTTAGGACAAAATCAGGGGTAATCGGTGCTTCACCGACCTTGCCACGAATACCATCTGTACCGAAATATTTACGATTACTCATGCTTTATCCTTTTGCTCTCCGTGTCGCTTCAACAATACGCATCGCTTCGACAGTCTCTTTCACATCATGCACGCGAATAATTTGTGCGCCCTGCATAGCGGCAATCACCGCACAGCTCAGGCTGCCGGTCAGACGCTGCGTCGGACCGACATTTAACAGCTGGCCAATCATCGATTTGCGCGACATTCCGACCAATAGCGGTAAGCCAAAATGGTGGAAATGGCTGAGTTCAGCCAGCAGTTGATAATTGTGGTTGAGATTCTTACCGAAACCGAAGCCAGGGTCGAGCAACAGATTCTCTTTTTTAATGCCTGCTGCTTCGCAACGTGCAATCTGAGCATGGAAGTAAGCGTCCACTTCACCCACGATATTCTGATATTCAGGTGCTTGCTGCATAGTGCGCGGTTCGCCCTGCATATGCATCAGACATACCGGCAGACCGGTTTCCGCTGCTGCTGCCAATGCACCCGGTTCTGACAGTGAACGAATATCATTAATGATGTGAGCACCCACTCGCGCCGATTCACGGATCACCTCTGGCTTTGAAGTATCAACCGAAATCCATACTTCAAAACGTTGGGCGATGACTTCAACCACCGGAATCACGCGCGCTAACTCCTCGTCCACGCTGACTTCATCTGCACCTGGCCGCGTAGATTCCCCGCCGACATCGATGATGGTTGCGCCCGCATTCACCATCTCATTGGTATGGGTCAGCGCATCCACCAATGTGTTGTGTGTTCCGCCATCAGAGAAGGAGTCCGGCGTGACATTCAAAATACCCATCACATGGGGAAACGACAGATCGAGATGGGAATCACGGGCGAACAACTTCATGGCGGGAATCTCCTTGGGAATCACGGTATCACTGAATGTAAAAAACCCCGGACCGGCCGGGGTTTTTGCTGAGGTTTATGGCCTCTTATTTGTCGAGCTGTTCTGACATGGTGTTGCCAGGATTTGGCGTACGCGGTTCATCAACCGGACGTGGCGCCTTTGGCGTCCCATTGTTGTCCGATGAACTGCTGCTGCCTGAATCATCCCAACCTGCTGGTGGGCGAACTTCACGGCGAGCCATCAAGTCATCAATCTGTGGCGCATCAATGGTTTCATACTTCATCAGCGCGTCTTTCATCGCGTGAAGGATGTCCATGTTCTCACCCAGCAGAACACGAGCACGCTGGTAGTTGCTGTCGATCAGGTGTTTAACTTCCTGGTCGATGATGCGTGCTGTTTCATCTGACATGTGTTTCGCCTTAGCCACAGAGCGGCCGAGGAACACTTCGCCTTCTTCTTCAGCATACAGCAACGGACCTAACTTCTCGTTGAAGCCCCACTGCGTCACCATGTTGCGCGCCAGGTTAGTGGCGACTTTAATGTCGTTAGATGCACCGGTAGAAACGTGTTCTGCGCCGTAGATGATCTCTTCCGCCAGACGACCGCCATACAGCGTTGAGATCTGGCTTTCAAGTTTCTGGCGGCTGGCGCTAATCGCGTCACCTTCTGGCAAGAAGAAGGTCACACCCAGCGCACGTCCACGCGGGATAATTGTCACTTTATGCACCGGATCGTGTTCCGGTACCAGACGACCAATAATCGCATGGCCCGCTTCGTGGTAAGCGGTGGATTCTTTCTGCGCTTCCGTCATCACCATGGAGCGACGTTCTGCACCCATCATGATTTTGTCTTTCGCTTTCTCGAACTCAACCATCGAGACCACACGCTTGTTGCCACGTGCAGCAAACAGTGCCGCTTCGTTGACAAGGTTAGCGAGGTCAGCACCCGAGAAGCCCGGCGTACCACGTGCGATGATCGCTGCATCGATGTCAGTGGCCAGCGGCACACGACGCATATGCACTTTCAGAATCTGTTCACGACCGCGAACATCTGGCAGACCGACCACAACCTGGCGGTCAAAACGACCTGGGCGCAGCAGCGCGGGGTCAAGTACGTCTGGACGGTTAGTGGCGGCGATAACGATGATGCCTTCATTACCTTCGAAGCCATCCATCTCAACCAGCATCTGGTTCAGCGTCTGCTCACGTTCATCATGACCACCGCCTAAACCGGCGCCACGTTGACGGCCTACAGCATCGATTTCATCGATAAAGATGATGCAAGGCGCGGCTTTCTTCGCCTGCTCGAACATGTCACGCACACGAGATGCACCGACACCCACGAACATTTCAACAAAGTCAGAACCGGAGATAGTGAAGAACGGCACTTTTGCTTCGCCAGCAATCGCTTTAGCCAGCAAGGTTTTACCGGTACCCGGAGGGCCGACCATCAGGACGCCTTTCGGGATCTTACCACCCAGTTTCTGGAAGCGGCTTGGCTCGCGCAGATATTCAACCAGTTCACCCACTTCTTCTTTTGCTTCATCGCAACCTGCGACATCAGCAAACGTGGTCTTGATCTGGTCTTCGGTCAGCATGCGGGCTTTACTCTTGCCAAAGGACATCGCGCCTTTGCCACCGCCGCCCTGCATCTGCCGCATAAAGAAGATCCAAACGCCAATCAACAGCAGCATTGGGAACCAGGAGATGAAGATGGAAGCCAGCAGGCTTGGCTCTTCTGGTGGTTCGCCAATCACTTTGACGTTTTTGGTCAAGAGGTTATCAAGCAACTTTGGATCGTTGACAGGAATGTAAGTCGTATATTTATTACTGTCTTTTTTGACAACGTTAATCTCACGCCCGTTAATACGTGCCTCGCGGACCTGATCCTGGTTCACTTCCGACAGGAAGGTTGAATAATCAACCCTACGGCCATTCGACTCGCTGGGCCCAAAGCTCTGGAAGACAGACATCAGCACGACCGCGATGACTAACCAGAGAATCAGGTTTTTCGCCATGTCACTCAAGGGATTAACCTCATATTACAACGGTGTTAACAGACAGCGTAGGGTACTATATATCCTTCAGACCTGGAATCGCGGCGCTGATGATTTTACTGCTTTTCACTGAAACTCAGAATTACACATCAGAGTAAACGCAGTTCGCCTTGCTTTGATTCCGGTACCGAGAGCTATAGTTTGCGCCCTGTCGCCACAATGTACACTTCACGCGAACGTAAACGAGAAGCGTCTGGCTTACGAATTTTCACTTTCGTAAATAGGGAGCGAATTTCCCGCAGGTATTCCTCGAAGCCATCTCCCTGAAACACTTTCACTACAAAACTGCCGCCAGGCGCCAGGATATCCCGACACATTTCCAGCGCCAACTCTACCAAATACATCGATCGTGGAATATCAACCGCAGGTGTACCACTCATGTTCGGCGCCATGTCAGACATAACAACTTGCACCTTTTGGTCACCTACTCGCTCCAGCAATGCGTTCAGCACTGCCTCTTCACGAAAGTCGCCCTGTAAAAAATCGACACCGACGATCGGGTCCATGGGAAGCAAATCACAGGCAATAATACGACCGTTCGAGCCAATCTGTTGTACCGCATATTGCGACCAACCGCCGGGCGCAGCACCCAGATCTACCACTGTCATGCCGGGTTTGAAAAGCTTGTCACCCTGCTGAATTTCGTCCAGTTTAAACCAGGCGCGCGAACGCAACCCCTTTTTCTGTGCCTGCAACACATATTTATCGCTAAAGTGTTCCTGTAGCCAGCGACTGGAACTGGCCGAACGCTTTTTACCCGTCATAATTTTTCCAATTAAATCTTCATCGTAGCGATAAATCAGTACGCAATGAGTCGCGTTGATTTGGCGATATACCCGAGATGGCGGTAGAATGAACCGTTTTCAATCCCTGAGTAAGTAAAAAATACGATGAATCTGAGTACCAAACAAAAACAGCACCTGAAAGGCCTTGCCCATCCACTGAAGCCCGTTGTTATGCTGGGCGGTAATGGCTTGACCGAAGGCGTGCTCGCCGAAATCGAACTGGCGCTCGAGCATCACGAATTGATCAAGGTGAAAATTGCCTCTGAAGATCGTGAAACCAAGCAGCTGATCGTTGACGCTATCGTACGTGAAACAAAAGCTTGTAACGTACAGGTCATCGGCAACACGCTGGTGCTGTATCGCCCTGCAAAAGAGCGCAAAATTACTCTGCCACGTTAATTAAGCCGTAAAGGCTGCCATGACGGGCAGAGAAAGTGCCATGCTCCTGCATGGGATAAAAGGCCGCTATGCGGCCTTTTTCCTTTCTTTACAATATGCGGCTACACATTTCAAAGCGTAGCAATATCTTAAAGGTATTCCACCTTTAACACTTCATATTCCACATCGCCGCCCGGTGTCTTCACAATCGCAACGTCGTCTGCTTCTTTTCCAATCAAACCACGCGCCATCGGCGAGTTCACTGAAATCAGGTTTTGTTTGAAGTCAGCTTCATCATCACCCACGATGCGGTAAGTGAATTCTTCGTCCGTATCCACATTCAAAATGGTCACGGTGGCACCAAAAATCACGCGGCCGGTTTTCGGCATCGTCGTGATATCAATCACCTGAGCGTTGGAGAGTTTGGCTTCAATCTCCTGAATACGTCCTTCGCAAAAACCCTGTTCTTCACGGGCAGCGTGGTATTCGGCATTTTCTTTTAGATCGCCATGCTCACGGGCTTCGGCAATAGAGGCGATGATGCGCGGACGCTTCACGGTTTTCAGTTCGTTCAGCTCTTCACGCAGGCTCTCAGCGCCTTTCAACGTCATCGGAATCTGATTCATTTTGGCTCCTCGTCATCTATCCTGGTTAACGGCGTCATCCTGACCGGTGACAGCAGAAAACAGCTTCTGCGGCGCGTTACCTCTTTTCACAAGCAAAAGAAGCCTGACCCGGAAAGCTTTCCGGGTCAGGTTCGGTTTTGCATTTTGATACGTATTTTACCCCAGAGTTCCCTGTGGGTCATCGTTTACTTTGCACCGCCTCGGGACGTAGTATTGACGCCTTCACCCGTCAGTTACCGCGAGATTATGCGATTTTCACGACTTGTTACCGGATTAACCTGTGCGTTTATGCTGCAGGCACAAGCAGCCCCCGTTGAAGAATACATGCAGTATTTGCCAGACGGCGCAAACCTGGCGCTGATGGTACAAAAAGTGGGCGCATCAACCCCGATAATCGACTATCACGGCAAACAGATGGCATTGCCGGCCAGTACCATGAAGGTGATTACCGCGCTGGCGGCCCTGCTGGAACTCGGTCCGGACTTCCGTTTTCAAACCACGATGGAAACCAAGGGTGCAGTCAGCGATGGCACGCTCAATGGCGACTTAGTGGCGCGCTTTGGTGGCGATCCGACACTGAGCCGTCAGGATCTGCGCAACATGGTGGCGGCCCTGAAAAAGCAGGGCATTACGCATATCCAAGGCAATCTGGTGATCGACACGTCCGTGTTCGCCAGCCACGATATGGCACCCGGCTGGCCGTGGAATGACCTGACGCAGTGCTTCAGCGCCCCACCTGGGGCGGCCATTGTCGACAAAAACTGCTTCTCAGTCTCGCTCTATAGCGCCACCACGCCGGGCGAAAACGCCTTTGTGCGCATTGCGTCCTATTATCCGGCACATATGTTCAGTCAGGTGCGTACCATTGGCCGCAACAGTGGTGATGGGCAATATTGCGAACTGGATGTGGTGCCAGGCGAACTGAACCGCTACACGCTGACCGGCTGCATGCGCCAACGCGCCGAACCCTTGCCGCTGGCGTTTGCGGTGCAAGATGGTGCCGCCTGGGCGGGCGAAATCCTCAAGGCCGAACTGCGTGCCGCGGATATCGATTACAGCGGCCATTTAGTGCGTCAGACGCAGGTTACCTCACCGGGAACCGTGCTCGCGTCGACGCAATCCGCGCCGCTGCACAATCTGCTGCACACCATGCTGAAGAAATCGGACAACATGATTGCGGATACGGTGTTCCGCACCATCGGCCATCACTATTTCAACGTACCCGGCACGTTCCGCGCCGGTTCTGATGCGGTACGCCGCATACTGCGTGAAAAAGCGGGCGTCGATCTCGGCAACAGCATTCAGGTCGATGGTTCAGGCCTGTCGCGTCACGATTTGATTGCGCCAGATACCATGATGCAGGTACTGCAATACATCGCGAAAAATGACTCAACGTTAAATTACATCTCTATGCTGCCGCTGGCAGGATACGATGGCACGTTGCAATATCGTGGTGGCCTGCATGAAGCCGGATTAGATGGCAAAGTGTCAGCAAAAACCGGTTCGCTGCAGGGCGTTTATAATTTGGCTGGATTTATTACCACTTCCAGCGGTGCACGTGTCGCCTTTGTGCAGTATCTTTCTGGTTATGCGGTGCCGCCTGAAGATCAGAAAACGCGGCGCATTCCTCTGGTACGCTTTGAAAGCCGCCTCTACTCGGATATCAACAAAAACAACTAATGAAATTGCTGATCGTTGAAGATGACGCGCTGTTGCAATCGGGCCTGGCTCAGGCCCTTAGCGCACAAGGATATGCTGTTGACTGCGCGAGTACTGCTGCAGAGAGTAATGCTTTCTTACGCAGTGGGCAGTACAGCCTGATCGTTCTGGATCTGGGTTTACCAGATCGCGATGGTGCCACGCTGCTGCGTCAGTGGCGGCGCGATGGCATCAACGTACCGGTGTTGATCCTGACGGCGCGTGATGCACTGGAGGATCGCGTGGATGGCCTGGATGCCGGTGCCGACGATTATCTGGTCAAACCCTTCGCGCTGGTAGAACTGCAGGCACGCGTGCGTGCACTGATTCGTCGTTTTCAGGGCCACAGCGATAATTTGCTGCAACAAGGTGATCTCACCCTCAATCTCAGTTCGCAGCAGG
>AEWW01033517.1_pt1 | contig 23376 bp, 21 predicted proteins | sample 267848 | NCBI WGS metagenome assembly AEWW01 (sample SAMN00713649, study PRJNA62039) | ant fungus garden metagenome | place: Panama: Gamboa | collected Apr-2009 | depth 0.5 m m | reverse complement strand
CCACCAGACAAAGCGCAATACTTCATAATCAAACATGGTTGCTCTCCTTATCCACGCACTGGCTGAGCGGCCGCTTTCACGGTCTCATGATGGTAGCGGCCGGTCTTCAGGCTGCTGGGTCCCAGACGGGCGAACTTGAACATCAGGTACATTTCCGCCACCAGGAAGATGGTGTAGAGACCGCAAATCAGAATCATTGAGAACAGCAGATCGCCAACGGTCAGTGAGGAGTTCGCTACGGCGGTTGGCAACACTTCACCAATCGCCCAAGGCTGACGACCGTACTCAGCAACAAACCAGCCCGATTCAATGGCAATCCATGGCAGCGGAATACCGTACAGTGCCGCCTTAAGCAGCCAGCGGCTCTTGCCAATGCGGTTACGAATCACGCTTAGGAATGACAGAGCGATAATGCCCAGCAGCAGCACGCCACACAGCACCATGATGCGGAAGGCGAAATAGAGCGGTGCCACACGTGGAATCGAATCCTGTGTCGCTTTCTGAATCTGCGCTTCAGTCGCATTCGCCACATCCGGGGTATAGCGCTTCAGCAGCAAGCCATAACCGAGATCCTGTTTGCTGGCTTCGAACTGGCTACGCACCGCAGGATCTTTACTGCCCGCACGCAGTTCATTCAGCAACGCGTAGGCTTTCATGCCGTTGCGGATACGCACTTCATGCTGCGACAGCAGATCTTTCAGACCGGTGACCGGCGTATCCACCGATCGCGTCGCAATCAGCCCGAGCAAATACGGGATTTGAATCGCGTACTTGTTCTCCTTCGAATCCTGATCGGGAATACCAAACAGCGTGAAGGCGGCCGGCGCTGGCTGCGTTTCCCACTCTGCTTCAATTGCTGCGAGTTTGGTTTTCTGTACGTCACCCATTTCATAACCGGATTCATCACCCAGCACGATCACGGACAAGATCGCGGCCATGCCGAAGCTGGCGGCAATACCGAATGAGCGCTTAGCGAAAGCCACATCGCGGCCTTTCAGCAGATACCAGGCACTGATACCCAGCACAAACATCGCGCCAGCGGTGTAACCTGCCGCCACGGTGTGGACAAATTTCACCTGCGCAACCGGGTTGAGCACCAGCTCGGAGAAGCTCACCATCTCCATGCGCATGGTTTCGAAATTAAATTCGGATGCGATCGGGTTTTGCATCCAACCGTTCGCCACCAGAATCCACAGCGCAGACATGTTAGAACCGAGCGCCACCAGCCAGGTTACCGCCAGGTGCTGGACTTTGCCAAGGCGATCCCAACCGAAGAAGAACAGACCAACAAAGGTGGATTCAAGGAAGAACGCCATCAAGCCTTCAATGGCGAGCGGCGCACCAAAGATATCGCCGACGTAGTGGGAGTAATATGACCAGTTGGTCCCGAACTGAAACTCCATGGTGAGACCGGTTGCGACACCCAGCGCAAAGTTGATACCGAACAACTTGCCCCAGAACTTGGTCATGTCTTTATAAATTTGCTTACCCGTCAGGACATATACGGTTTCCATGATCGCCAACAAAAACGCCATACCCAGCGTTAAGGGGACGAACAGGAAATGGTACATCGCCGTCAGGGCAAACTGTAAACGCGACAGCTCGACAATATCTAACATGATGACTCCTTGCTCCTCGCATGAATTTACTCTGCGGCTGACAACGGTAAACAGCGAACATTGACGTGCAGAATAAGATCCAGGAACGACTGATTATTGATTCCAGTTTTATTACTGACAGAACAGAGAAATCTGTAGCCCGAAATGAGTGAGTAACAGTGGTGAAAATTTCCCGAAAAACCGATCGCTTCAATCTGTTTCGAGCAGGAGTGTGATGCAAGAAGGCGACAGAATTGCGCTAACAACGCCTGGCTCAAACTCCTGAAAATTCGCGGAAAAGACTGAATTGATGCAGCGCAATTTATACTGTTTGTCGTGCGTGATGCCAGCAGTAAAGTTTGTTATATCTCACGCTTTATTGATCTGGATTAAGACAATAATTTTTCAGATATGTAGTGTTAGCGTTGTTGTTAATTAGTTGTCATGAACGCGTGATGCAATTAAGGAAATAATCACTTCTCCCGTATTTTTTTAACGTTAATACCGGATACTCAGGTTTAATTTACCCTGTGAGATCACGCACATTTTCCTATCTTTACCTTACCAACTCAGTAAGCATAGCCGCAGATTTTATCTCCGTTACGGTTTTTCCCTGCTTTTTGTGTGACTCTGCACAGGGCGTTGTGGCCACTGGCTTCCCCTCCCTTTCAGGCATAAAAAAAGCCACCCGAAGGTGGCTTCATGCGCATCCACAGTGATGACTTATTTGATTGGCAGAACTGCTTTAACAGCGTCGCCAATGTCAGCCAGGCTGCGTACGGTTTTCACACCGGCCGCTTCCAGCGCAGCGAATTTCTCGTCAGCGGTGCCTTTACCACCAGCAATGATGGCGCCTGCGTGGCCCATACGTTTGCCTTTCGGTGCAGTTACACCCGCGATGTAGCCGACAACCGGCTTGGTCACGTGCTCTTTAATGAAGGCTGCGGCTTCTTCTTCAGCGCTACCACCGATCTCACCGATCATGACGATCACTTCGGTCTGTGGGTCATCCTGGAACATTTTCAGGATATCGATGAAGTTTGAACCTGGGATCGGGTCACCACCGATACCGACGCAGGTTGACTGGCCGTAACCAATGTCAGTGGTCTGCTTAACGGCTTCATAAGTCAGGGTACCTGAACGGGATACGATACCGACACGGCCTGGCTGGTGAATGTGCCCCGGCATGATACCGATCTTACATTCGCCTGGGGTGATCACGCCTGGGCAGTTCGGGCCGATCATGCGCACGCCAGCTTCATCCAGCTTCACTTTCACGGTCAGCATATCCAGCGTTGGGATACCTTCGGTGATGGTGATGATCAGTTTGATGCCTGCGTCGATGGCTTCCAGGATACCGTCTTTGCAGAACGGAGCTGGAACGTAGATCACAGTGGCAGTTGCGCCTGTGGCTTCTACCGCTTCACGCACGGTGTTAAACACTGGCAGACCCAGATGCGTGGTGCCGCCTTTGCCTGGCGTGACACCGCCAACCAGCTGTGTACCATAGGCCAAAGCCTGCTCAGAGTGGAAAGTCCCCTGGCCACCGGTGAAACCCTGGCAAATGACTTTGGTGTTTTTGTCGATAAGAATGGACATTATTTACCCTCCGCGGCAGCAACAACACGCTGCGCAGCGTCTGTCAGGCTGGTTGCTGCAATGATGTTCAGACCGCTGTCGGCCAGTTTCTTCGCGCCCAGCTCGGCGTTGTTACCTTCCAGACGTACCACTACTGGCACGTTCACACCCACTTCTGCAACTGCACCGATGATGCCGTCTGCGATCAGGTCGCAACGCACGATGCCGCCGAAGATGTTAACGAATACCGCTTTAACGGCATCGTCAGACAGGATGATTTTGAAGGCTTCGGTTACGCGCTCTTTGGTCGCGCCGCCGCCGACATCAAGGAAGTTAGCTGGCTGGCCACCGTGGTGTTTCACGATGTCCATGGTACCCATTGCCAGACCGGCACCGTTCACCATACAGCCGATGTTGCCATCCAGCGCAACGTAGTTCAGTTCCCACTGTGTTGCGTGTGCTTCACGTGGATCTTCCTGGCTTGGATCGCGCATTTCACGCAGCTCAGGCTGACGGAACAATGCGTTACCGTCGGCGCCCAGTTTGCCATCGAGGCAGATCAGGTCGCCCTGCTTGGTGATCACCAGCGGGTTGATCTCAACCATCGCCAGATCGCGTTCCAGGAACATGGTCGCCAGACCCATGAAGATTTTGGTGAACTGGCTAACTTGCTTACCGGACAGGCCCAGTTTGAACGCCAACTCACGACCCTGGTATGGCTGAGGACCGGCCAGCGGATCAAGCGCCATTTTGTGGATCAGGTGCGGGGTTTCTTCCGCCACTTTCTCGATTTCCACGCCGCCTTCAGTTGAAGCCATGAAGATCACGCGACGGGTAGCACGGTCAACCACCGCACCCAGATAGAGTTCCTGGTCGATGTCAGTCGCTGCTTCAACCAGAATCTGGTTTACCGGCTGACCATCAGCATCAGTTTGGTAGGTCACCAGACGCTTGCCCAACCAATGCTCAGCAAATGCACGGATATCTTCCTTGCTGTTCACCACTTTCACGCCACCCGCTTTACCGCGGCCACCGGCATGTACCTGACATTTTACTACCCACGGACCTGCGCCAATTTTAGAGGCGGCTTCTTCTGCTTCACGTGGCGTAGCGCAGGCGTAACCAGTTGGAGCTGGCATGCCATAGCGAGCAAACAACTGCTTCGCCTGGTATTCATGTAAGTTCATGATGTTCTATCCATTCAGATATGAGTTTGGGCGCACCGTTGTGCGATGCGCCCGGCGAAAATTAGACGTCCAGCAGCAGACGCGCCGGATCTTCCAGCATCTCTTTCACCGCGACCAGATAGCCCACGGATTCGCGACCATCGATCAGACGGTGGTCATAAGAGAGTGCCAGATACATCATTGGCAGGATCACAACCTGACCATTGACCGCCATCGGGCGCTCTTTGATCGCGTGCATGCCCAGAATCGCGCTCTGCGGTGGGTTGATGATCGGGGTAGACATCAGGGAACCGAACACACCGCCATTGGTGATGGTGAAGTTACCGCCGGTCAGCTCGTCAACCGTCAGCTTACCGTCACGGCCTTTCACCGCCAGTTCTTTAATTTTCTTCTCGATGTCAGCCATGCTCAGCGCATCAACATCTTTCAGCACTGGGGTTACCAGGCCGCGCGGGGTAGATACCGCGATGCTGACGTCGAAGTAGTTGTGGTAAACCACATCTTCGCCATCGATAGAAGCGTTAACTTCTGGATAGCGTTTCAGGGCTTCAACCACCGCTTTGATGTAGAAGGACATGAAGCCCAGACGCACACCGTGACGTTTCTCAAACGCGTCGCCGTACTGCTTACGCAGATCCATGATCGGCTTCATGTTGATTTCGTTGAAGGTGGTCAGCATCGCGGTGCTGTTTTTCGCTTCCAGCAGACGCTCAGCCACACGCTTACGCAGACGCGTCATCGGTACGCGTTTTTCGCTGCGGTTAGCCACAGCAGCCTGTGGTGCCGCGGCCGCTGCTGCAGGAGCCGCTTTCGCGCCGTCGGCTTTCTTCGCGACATGCTTCTCAACATCTTCACGCGTCAGACGACCGCCGACACCGGTGCCTTTAATCTGGCTCGCGTCGAGGTTGTTTTCAGCGATCAGACGACGAACCGCTGGGCTCAGCGCATCGTTGCTCTCTTCTTCCAGAGAAGCGGTTTTACGCTGCTCTGGGGTCGCTTCTTTCGTTTCTACTTTCGCAGAGGTCTCTTTACCACCGCTGTTGCCTTCCACCAGGCGGCCTAACAGCTGGCGCGAGAGCACCGTAGCGCCTTCGTCTTCCAGAATCGCTTCCAGTACACCGTCTGCTGAAGCAGGCACTTCAAGCACAACTTTGTCCGTTTCAATCTCAACCAGTACTTCATCGCGACTGACCGCATCGCCGGGTTTTTTGTGCCAGGTTGCAACCGTTGCGTCCGCTACGGATTCAGGCAAATCGGGAACCAGAATTTCTACGCTACTCATTTTCTTTCCTTTTAATTAACCAAGGTTCAGCGCGTCGTTAACCAGGTCTTGCTGCTGTTGTTGATGTACGGACATGTAGCCCACGGCTGGTGAAGCAGAAGCCGGACGACCTGCGTAACGCAGTGACGCACCGAAGGGAACCACTTCGCGGAAATGATGCTGACTGCAATACCATGCGCCCTGATTCAGTGGCTCTTCCTGACACCAGACGAAATCCTGCACATGTGCATAATTTTTCAATACGTCCTGCACCACTTTGTGCGGGAACGGATAGAGCTGTTCGATACGCACGATGGCGACATCGGTCTGCTCATTCTTGCGACGCTGTTCCAGCAGATCGTAATAAACCTTACCGGAACACATCACCACGCGTCTCACTTGCTTCGGATCCAGATCGTCAATCTCGCCAATCGCCGGTTGGAAGCTACCATTGGCCAGCTCTTCCAGGCTGGAGACCGCCAGTGGATGGCGCAGCAGCGATTTCGGTGACATCACGATCAGCGGACGGCGCATACCGCGCAGCGCTTGGCGGCGCAGCATGTGGTAAACCTGTGCTGGCGTTGATGGCACGCATACCTGCATGTTCTGTTCAGCACAGAGTTGCAGATAGCGCTCCAGACGCGCAGAGGAGTGCTCTGGCCCCTGACCTTCATAACCGTGTGGCAGCAGCATCACGAGGCCACACATACGGCCCCACTTCTGCTCGCCGGAGCTGATGAACTGGTCAATCACCACCTGAGCACCGTTGGCGAAGTCGCCGAACTGCGCTTCCCAAATGGTCAGCACGCGCGGTTCTGCGGTGGCATAGCCGTATTCAAAGGCCAGTACCGCTTCTTCTGACAGCACGGAATCCCAGACCTTGAACTGACCCTGGCCGTTATGGACATGGTGCAGCGGGGTGTAGGTTGAGCCGTTGGTTTGGTTGTGGATCACCGCATGACGGTGGAAGAAGGTGCCGCGGCCGGAGTCTTCACCCGACAGACGAACAGGAATGCCTTCATCTACCAGCGTGGCGTACGCCAGGTTTTCCGCGCCGCCCCAGTCAAATGGCTTGTTGCCTTCCGCCATCTCTTTACGGTCGTTGTAAATCTTAGCCACGCGCGACTGCACTTCGACGGCTTCCGGTACGCTGCTGATGCGGCGCGCCAGCTCTTGCAGGCGTTTGTACTCAACCGTGGCAGGATAGTTTTCATCCCACTCGTGGTTCAGGTACGGCGACCATGTGAAGGAGTGCAGGCTCATCGGACGCCATTCTGGCACCACGCATTCGCCTTCATCCAACGCATCACGGTAGAGATTGACCAGTTCAGTCGCATCTTCTAACGTCGCCACACCTTCGCTTTCCAGCTGATCGGCGTAGATCTTACGTGGCGTTGGGTGTTTCTTGATTTTCTGGTACATCAGCGGCTGGGTTGCACTTGGCTCATCCGCTTCGTTATGGCCGTGACGGCGGTAGCACACCAGATCGATAAACACGTCGCGTTTAAAGGTGTTGCGATAATCCAGCGCCAGGCGAGTCACGAAGGCCACCGCTTCTGGATCGTCGGCATTCACGTGGAAGATTGGCGCCAGCACCATCTTGCCGATGTCGGTGCAGTAAGGCGTTGAACGCGCATCTTTCGGGTTGGAGGTGGTGAAACCGACCTGGTTGTTAATCACGATGCGAACGGTACCGCCCACTTCGTAACCGCGCGCCGCAGACATGTTCAGGGTTTCCTGCACCACGCCCTGGCCGATCACCGCCGCATCACCGTGGATGGTGATCGGCAGAACTTTGTTGCTGCTTGGCTCAGCCAGACGATCCAGACGTGCACGCACCGAACCCATGACCACTGGGCTTACGATTTCGAGGTGTGACGGGTTGAACGCCAGCGCCAGGTGCACTAAACCACCTTCGGTTTCAACGTCAGACGAGAAGCCCATGTGGTACTTCACGTCGCCGGTGCCGAGGTGCTCTTTGTGTTTGCCGGAGAATTCGTCAAACAGATCCTGTGGCTTTTTACCCAGTACGTTGATCAGGACGTTGAGACGACCACGGTGTGCCATCCCCAGTACCACTTCACGCGTACCGCTTTTGCCTGCATGGCGAATCATTTCGCGCAGCATCGGCACCAGAGCATCACCGCCTTCCAGTGAGAAGCGTTTTGCACCCGGGAATTTCGCGCCGAGGTATTTTTCCAGACCTTCAGCCGCGGTCAGCTCTTTCAGGAAACCTTTTTTCTCGTCGCTGCTGAATGACGCATGGCCGACCACCGATTCCAGACGCTGCTGAATCCAGCGTTTCTCATCGGTGTTGTTGATGTGCATGTACTCTGCACCAATCGAGCCACAATAGGTCTGCTGCAGCGCCGCGAAGAGATCAGCCAGCTTCATGGTCTCTTTACCAATGGCAAAGGAACCTACGTTAAAGCTTTCCTGAAAATCGGCGTCGGTGAGATCGTGATAAGAAGGGTCAAGATCCGCCACCCGATCCTGTTTCCACAGGCCGAGCGGATCGAGGTTAGCGTGCTGATGGCCGCGGAAGCGGAACGCATTGATCAGCTGCAGCACTTTAACCTGTTTGGAATTAGTAGCCGGATCGGTGACTGAGGATGTGTAGCGGGTCGCATCTTTTGCCAGGCGGCGGAAGTAATCACGCGTGGTGGAGTGAAACTGCTCAGGTTTCACGCCAGTGCCGGGCAGCTGTTGGAACAGCTCGCGCCACATTTCATCAACTGAGTCAGGATCGGTCAGGAAATCCTCATAGAGTTGCTCTATGTAGGATTGGTTCGCGCCGGCCAGCCAGGAGGAGTCCAGCCAGGGTTTCATCGCGCTGTTCTGCATTGTGATCCCTTAAGCATTAATCTGCTTTTTATGAGGTTTCATTTGTTGCCGCTTTCGCGGCTTGCCGTAGTGAGTTCAGCGATACGAACCTGTGCGCAACCGGCGCCTGGCCCGTAAGGGAACCTTTATAAGCGTGGTCAGTACCGCGCTTATAAAGGCTTCCGTAAACTGCCGGGAACCTTAAGTTCCCGGACAGTGACTTCAGTGTGTTACGCCCCGCGTTGCAGCAGCATCGACTTAATATGGCCGATAGCGCGCGTCGGGTTTAGTCCTTTCGGGCACACGCTCACACAGTTCATGATGCTGTGACAGCGGAATACACTGAAAGCATCGTTCAGATTGTCCAGACGCGCATCGGTTTCGGTATCGCGGCTGTCGATCAGGAAACGGTAAGCGGCTAACAAACCTGCCGGACCGATGAACTTGTCCGGGTTCCACCAGAACGATGGGCACGAGGTCGAGCAGCAAGCGCACAGAATACACTCGTACAGTCCATCCAGGTGCTCACGGTCTGCCGGGGTCTGCAGATGCTCGCGTGCTGGCGGATTTTCTCCATTATTCAACAGGAAAGGCTTAATCTTCTCATACTGCGTATAGAATTGTCCCATATCAACGACGAGGTCGCGGATCACCGGCAAACCAGGCAGTGGACGGATAACAATTTTTTTCGTGCCATTACCCAGCGCGGAGACTGGCGTGATGCAGGCCAAGCCGTTTTTGCCGTTCATGTTGAGGCCGTCAGAACCGCAAACACCTTCACGGCATGAGCGACGGAAGGCCAGCGTTGGGTCCTTCTCTTTCAGACGAATCAACGCGTCCAGCAACATCATGTCACGACCGTCTTCTGACTCCAGCGTGTATTCCTGCATACGCGGTTTGTCATCGACTTCCGGGTTGTAACGATAGATAGAAAATTCGAGTCTCATGATGATCTCCGCAATTAATAGGTACGCGCTTTCGGCGGGAAGGCCGCACGCAGTTTCGGTTGCATGTTCACCTCACGGCGCGTCATGCTTTCCGTTTGCGGAACATAGAGGCTGTGACACAGCCAGTTAGCATCATCACGTTCCGGGTAGTCGAAGCGGCTGTGTGCGCCACGGCTTTCGGTACGGAAGTTTGCAGCGACCGCCGTGGCGTACGCGGTTTCCATCAGGTTATCCAGCTCAAGGCACTCGATACGCTGGGTGTTGAAATCTGGCGAACGGTCATCAAGACGCGCTGACTTCAGACGTTCACGAATCACTTTCAGCTCTTCCAGACCTTCACGCATCGCATCGCCTTCACGGAATACCGAGAAGTTGTTCTGCATGCAACGCTGCAACGCTTTACGGATTTCAACCGGATCTTCACCCGTGGTGTTGTTTTCCCAGCGGTTGAAGCGCGCCATGGCGGCATCAATGTTTTCCTGCGTGGCTTCGCGCAGTTCACCCTGCTCTTCCAGACACTCCAGCAGGTGCACACCCGCCGCGCGGCCAAATACCACCAGGTCGAGCAACGAGTTACCGCCGAGACGGTTAGCGCCGTGTACTGATACACAAGCAATTTCGCCTACCGCGAACAGGCCCGGAATCACTTCGTCTTCACCCTGCTCGTTCACGCGCAGCGCCTGACCGGTCACTTTGGTCGGCACGCCGCCCATCATGTAGTGGCAGGTTGGAATAACCGGAATCGGCTCTTTAATCGGATCGACGTGCGCAAAGGTACGCGACAGCTCAAGGATACCCGGCAGACGCGATTCCAAAACTTCTGCGCCCAGATGATCGAGTTTCAGCTTGATGTGCGGGCCCCATGGACCGTCACAACCACGGCCTTCACGAATTTCCACCATCATGGAGCGTGCGACCACGTCACGACCTGCCAGGTCTTTGGCGTTTGGCGCATAACGCTCCATGAAGCGTTCGCCGTGTTTGTTCAGCAGGTATCCACCTTCACCACGGCAACCTTCAGTGACCAGCACACCCGCACCGGCGATACCGGTTGGGTGGAACTGCCACATTTCCATATCCTGCACCGGCACACCGGCACGCAGCGCCATACCTACGCCGTCACCGGTGTTGATGTGCGCGTTAGTGGTGGACTGGTAAATACGGCCTGCACCGCCCGTTGCCAGAATGGTCGCTTTCGCTTTGAAGTAAACGGTTTCACCGGTTTCCATGCAGATAGCGGTACAGCCGACAATCGCACCGTCTTCATTTTTCACCAGATCCAGCGCATACCATTCGGAGAAGATGGTGGTTTTGTTTTTCAGGTTCTGCTGATACAGGGTATGCAGCAGTGCGTGGCCAGTACGGTCGGCTGCCGCAGCGGTACGCGCCGCCTGCTCACCGCCGAAGTTCTTCGACTGACCACCAAACGGACGCTGATATACGCGGCCGTCATCAAGACGGGAGAAAGGCAGACCCATGTGTTCCAGTTCCAGAATCGCTTCCGGACCGACGTGACACATATACTCGATCGCGTCCTGGTCACCGATATAGTCGGAGCCTTTGACGGTATCGTACATATGCCATTCCCAGTTATCTTCATGGGTGTTACCCAGCGCAACGGTAATACCGCCCTGCGCCGATACGGTATGAGAACGGGTTGGGAAAACTTTGGATAACAGGGCACAAGTCTGGCCCGATTGGGAGATTTGCAGAGCCGCGCGCATTCCCGCGCCACCCGCGCCGATCACCACGGCATCAAATTCTCTGACTGGCAAACTCATTTACACACCCCACACAACAACGATTCCATAAACGGCATACGACAACAGCGCGACCACAATCACAAACTGCAGCAGCAAGCGGGTTGCTACTGGTTTAACGTAGTCGGTCAGGACCTGCCACATACCAATCCAGCCGTGGACCAGAATCGAGAACAGCGTCAGTATCGTAAACACTTTCGTGAAGGCAGAGGCGAAGAAGCCGTGCCAGGCGTCATAGGTCAGGGTGCCGGTCATCACCACAAAACCAAGGAGGTAGATGATGTAAAGCGTCATTAAGATTGCAGCAGCACGCAGTAACAGCCAGTCATGAATACCGTTGCGTCCTAATGCAGAAGCATTGCTTACCATACGAGGACTCCAGCCAAAATTGAGAGCACGACAGTGATACCAAAAGCCGCTTGCGCGGAACGGGTTCCCACCTGCAGGGTTTCTTCCATAAAGCCAAAATCAGCCAGCATATGACGAATACCGCCCACGACGTGGTACGCCAGCGCAGTCAGGATGCCCCACATGATGAATTTGGCGAAAAAGCTGTCCATGATGGAAGCCGCTTGCTGGAAGCCTTCAGGAGAAGAGAGAGAGAGACCCAGTAACCAGAGCAGTATTCCGAGAGCGACAAAGGTGATCACGCCGGAGACGCGGTGGAGAATGGACGATATTGCAGTAACGGGAAACCGGATCGTCGAGAGATCCAAGTTAACAGGTCTTTGTTTTTTCACGGTTTTGCCCACACAGCTCTTTTTTATTTTGCTTCCTCCGGACCTGAGTCGCATCAGAGCACAGCGCGTGTTCAGACGGCAACCGCCACCAAAAAAGCAACATCCAGTGTTAAGTGAAGCGAAAAAAACGCTGGGTGGCTCCTGGTGTCAGGGTATTCCGGAGACCTGGCGGCAGTATAGGAGGATCACATTCTGATTACAATTCCCCTACAATCTCTTTGGTCACATTTAGGCTGAACAGTGATCCGACTCACGAATTTCACAATTCATACATTTTTAATTATCTGATTTGACAAAAGATCAACATTTCAGTTACAAACAAACGCATTAAAGCCCTATGATGCACAAAAGTTATGGGGATACACTTTCCCCTAAGCTCAAGTTATGTAACATTGCCTTTACGAGCAACACAAAGCATCAGGTTATTGGTTACCAAGAAGTTATGTCGTGACAGGATCTTTAACATCCGCGCTGTTCAGCATGTCATGCCCGAACGCCACCGACTGGCCCTAATACATCTCCCTGTAACCCTGCACGACAAACGTTACCGCAGAGTGATACTGTGAAGATTGTGGTTTTATACAACATGAAGGCTATTCTGGTGTCTAAGATCCTTACCTACTAAGGCGCTATGGAGACGAAAAATGACAGATAAAAAAGTGACGCTAACCCTACAAGATAATGCTTCCGTTGAACTGGATGTGATGCAAGGTACGCTGGGACAAGACGTTGTTGATGTCCGCACACTTGGCAATCACGGCCTGTTCACTTTCGATCCCGGTTTCACCTCTACTGCGTCATGCGAATCTAAAATCACTTTTATTGATGGTGATGAAGGCATTCTGTTACACCGCGGCTTCCCGATTTCCGAACTGGCAACCCACTCCAACTACCTCGAAGTGTGTTACATCCTGCTGAATGGCGAAGCTCCGACCCAAGCCCAGTTTGAAGAATTCCGCACCACCGTTACCCGCCACACCATGATCCACGAGCAAATCACCCGACTGTTCCATGGCTTCCGCCGCGACTCGCATCCGATGGCGGTAATGTGTGGTGTCACTGGCGCCCTGGCGGCGTTCTATCACGACTCCTTAGACGTCAACATTGAACGTCACCGTGAAATCGCTGCCTTCCGCCTGCTGTCCAAAATGCCGACCATGGCAGCGATGTGCTACAAATATTCGATTGGCCAGCCGTTCGTTTACCCACGTAACGACCTGTCCTACGCAGGCAACTTCCTGCATATGATGTTCGCCACACCGTGTGAAGAGTACAAAGTGAACCCGGTGCTGGAACGCGCCATGGACCGTATTCTGATTCTGCATGCTGATCATGAGCAGAACGCCTCTACCTCAACCGTGCGTACCGCCGGTTCTTCTGGTGCAAACCCATTTGCCTGTATCGCTGCGGGTATCGCTTCACTGTGGGGACCGGCACACGGTGGCGCCAACGAAGCTACCCTGCTTATGCTGGAAGAGATCAGCACCGTTGAGCACATCCCAGAATTCGTACGTCGCGCGAAAGACAAAAACGATTCGTTCCGTCTGATGGGCTTCGGTCACCGTGTTTACAAAAACTATGACCCTCGCGCCACCGTGATGCGTGAAACCTGTCACGAAGTGCTGAATGAGTTGGGTATGAAAGATGACCTGCTGGAAGTGGCGATGGAGCTGGAACATATCGCGCTGAACGACCCGTACTTCATCGAGCGTAAACTCTATCCAAACGTCGATTTCTACTCTGGCATTATTCTGAAAGCGATGGGTATTCCTTCTTCCATGTTTACCGTTATCTTCGCGATGGCGCGTACCGTGGGTTGGATTGCACACTGGAAAGAGATGCACGACGAAGGCATGAAGATTGCGCGTCCACGTCAGCTGTATACCGGTTACACCGAGCGTCCATTTAACTCGGCGCTGAAAAAGTAACCCACAGCTAAATGAGTGTGAAAGAAAGGCTGCCATTTCATTGAGATGGCAGCTTTTTTATTGTTCGCATTATGGGGTCAAAACTGACATCCCGGGCACCAGTAAAATGGCCGCGACGATAGCGTGCCCTTCTCAATCAGCGTGCCGCAGCGCCGACATCTCTTGCCCTGGCGATGAAACACCTCAAAGCGAAACGCCGCATCGGCATGGTATTTCTTCATACTGCCGCGCATCTGATACGACAAACGTGGCACCGCCAGCATCGCCTCACTTAATGCATTGAGCTGTGCCTCAGTGAGATCCTGCGCCCGATGCGACGCCAGCAATCCGGCATGCCATAAAATCTCCACACGCAAGTAGTTACCCAATCCCGCCAGAAAGGCCTGATCGAGTAACAATCCGCTGAACTGACGGCGACGAAAACGCGGCGATAGCAGCCGCTCACGCACCTCTGCCACCGTTAAAGTGGCATCGAGCACATCGGGCCCCACGCGCTGCAGAAAGGGATGTGCGACGACGGTATCTGCATTGAGCAGTTCAATATCCGAAGCGCTATAGAGCAGGATGGTCTGTTCGGCGTTTGCCAGCCGCACGCGCAACTGCCGCGAAGTGTTGGGTTCAGTGCCGGTCGGCACCACACGCCACACGCCGTACAATTGATTATGGCTATAAAGAATTAAGCCATTCGAAAAATGCGTCAGCAGTGCTTTGCCACGTGTCTCAAAAGCCGTAATGGTTTCACCCATTAGTGCCGGTTCGTAGGTTTTCAGTTCAGGAAAGGCAAACCACACATCAGTGAGTGGCCTGCCTTCCATCGCCGCTGCCAGTTGATCCGCCGCACGGCGGATCTCCGGTCCTTCAGGCATAACTTCTCCTGTTAATGCGTCGATCCACCGACCACGCGGATGTCATTTTCAGTGCTCAGCATCACCTGCAACGAGGTTTCCAGCGCCAGGATCACGCTGGCCGTCGCCATACTGGCGACGCCGGGATGGTTCACCGCCTGTTCCGGCATATAGGGAATATGAATAAAGCCCCCGCGCGCCGGACTGTTGGTGGTCTTCAGCCAGTGCAACAGACTGTACATCACGTGGTTACAGGTAAATGTCCCGGCCGTTTGCGATACCGAGGCCGGCACACCCACTTCGCGCAGTGCTGCAACCATCGCTTTAATCGGTAAGGTGGAAAAATAGGCGGCAGGTCCATCCATCACGATGGGCTGGTCGATCGGCTGCTGCTGATCGTTGTCGGGAATACGCGCATCATCCACGTTGATCGCCACACGTTCGACGGTGATATCAACACGCCCACCGGCCTGGCCCACGCACAATACTCGGTCAGGTTGAATCTCATCCAGCGCTTGCGTTAGCACCTTTCCGCAGGTGGCAAACACCACGGGTAGCTGGCGCACCACAATACGGGCTCCGGCAATCTCTTTACCGTCAAAACTGCGCACCGCTTCCCATGAAGGGTTAATGGTTTCGCCACCGAACGGCTCAAACGCCGTCATCAATACCGTTTTCATTGCGACCTCACAAGAACATCAGGAAGTAGAGGAGGAATACGTTTACCACCAACAGTAGCACACCGGTTGGCACCTGAGCCTTGATCACCCCGTTTCGATCCGGCAACTCCAGTAACCGCGCGGGTACGATGTTGAAGTTCGCCGCCATCGGCGTCATCAAGGTGCCGCAATAGCCAGAGAACATGCCAATTGCCGCCATGACCGCCGGATTGCCGCCGTGTTGCAGCACCAGAATAGGAATCCCAATGCCAGCCGTCACTATCGGGAAAGCGGCAAACGCATTGCCCATCACCATGGTTAACAGCGCCATGCCAATCGCATACACCGCAACCGCAATCAGGCGATTGTCCACTGCCAGATACTGTTCAGTCAGATGTGAAATCGCAGTGCCGACGCCCGCGCTGGTGAATAACAGACCAAGCGTGGCAAGAATTTGCGGCAGAATAAATGCCCAACCCACCGCATCCAGCAGGCGGCGAGTTTCCTGCATCGACTGCAGCGGTTTTTCATGGGTGATTTGCAGCGCGATGATCCAGCCCAGCACGCAGCCGACCATCATCGAGAACAGGGTCACCAGCGTTGAATGATTACCCGGGCCAAACACAGCATCTTGCAAGCCAGGGATGTTGTTAAACGCCAGCACACCAATCACGGTGACCACCGGAATCGCCAGCGCGGGCAAAAACAGCTTATTACGCAAACGCTTCGCACTTTCGCGCTTCTGCTGATCGCTGCGCTGATGATAGCTGCCGAGACGCACGCCGCCGAAACCGGCAATTAACGCCATCAACACCACCGCAATGCCGACGCCAATGTGCAGCATGCGTTTACCAGCAGCGGCATCGCCTGCCCACTGCCCCATCAGTTGATAAGCACCATCACCAATCAGGAACATCAGGCCATACAGCGCCCAGAATAAACCGGTCGTAAAGCGTCTTGGGTTAGCCGCATCACGCCAGGAGAGAACGGCGACCACCAGCAGGATCACCCCTGCCAGCCACATCAGATATTGTTGCTGAAACATTATTTCCCGCCTTTGGCGTGCAACGCCTGCTGATTAATGGCACCCAATTCACGCGCCAGCTGGCGGTCAAGGCGCACCAGTCGCGCCGAATGGATCAGGAAGGCACAGAGTGCGGTGGGAATACCCCACAAGGCGATATGCAGCGGCTCGGTGCTAATGCCTGCCGACTCCTGCATAAAGTTGTGCATGAAGATAATCGCGCCGAATGCGACAAAGATATCTTCACCAAAGAACAGCCCGACGTTATCGGTGGCTGCCGACATGGCGCGCAAGCGATGGCGCACTTCATCGGGCACTTCACCATAGCGGTTTTCTGTGGCGCCTTCTGCCATCGGTGCCAGCAGTGGACGCACCATCTGCGGATGACCTCCGAGGCTGGTTAAACCGAGTGCTGCGGTGATTTCACGCACGAACAGATAGACAATCAGCAAACGGCCCGCCGTCGCGGTTTTGATCTGCGCGATCCAGCTTTGTGCGCGCTCCTTCAAACCGTGGCGCTCCAGCAAACCGATCACGGCCAGCGGCAGCAGCAAAATCAGCGGCAAGTTGCGGGTGTTCAGGAAGCCGGAACCGAGCTTTTCAAGAATATCGGCCAGCGGCATATGCGCGGCCAGGCCGGTGACAAACCCGGCGACAATCACCACCAGCACTGGGTTAAAGCGCAACACGAATCCCAGAACGATGGCGGCAATGCCGAGTAACGGCCAGAGATTGACCACGTTATCCATGTTTTTCCCCTCATCAGAAATAAAAAGCCCGATACAGATCGGGCAAGTTGTTATTTGTTATGCGCTGGTCACAGTAATTTGCTGGGTAGCAAAGGCCGCACGCAACGTACGCGCGAATTGCAGCGCGTGAGCACCATCGCCATGCAGACACACGGTTTCTGCATTCACCGGCACCCATTCACCGCTGATACTCTGCACCTGACGCTGCTGCACCATGGTGAGCGTTTGCGCCAGCGCCTGTTCGGCTTCTTCAATCATCGCGCCCGGTTGGCTGCGCGGCACCAGTGCGCCGGTTGCCAGATAGCCACGGTCGGCGAACACCTCTTCTCGCGTGCGCAAGCCATGGTGCGCAGCCGCCTTGATGGAAGCACTGCCCGCCAGACCGACCAGAATCAATGCGGGATCGATCGCTTTCACCGCGCGGGCAATCGCATCGGCGAGCGTTGCGTCCGCCGCGGCCTGGTTGTACAGCATGCCATGTGGCTTCACATGCACTAAACGCTCACCTTCACTTTCGGCGATGCTCTTCAGCGCGCCGATCTGATAGATCATCTGCGCATACACCGTTTCCGGTGGCAGCTGCATCGCGGTGCGACCAAAGTTTTCGCGATCCGGGAAGCTGGGATGGGCACCAATCGCCACACCCGAGGCTTTGGCCCAGCGCACCGACTGCAGCATGGTTTGCGCATCACCAGCGTGAAAACCACAGGCAATGTTGGCCGAACTCACCAGCGTCAGCAGTTCCTGATCGCTGGCGCTGCCTTCGCCCAGGTCAGCATTAAGATCAATCTTCATGTGCAAGCCCCCGGGCTATTTGGTCGAAGGAGCGTTGCTGATGTTGTTTCGCCAGCAGCGCTTCTTCCAGTGTGCAATGGATAAAGTGAATCGGCTCACCGAGGCGAATCTGCGCCAGTTGATACAGGTCAGCTTCGATAACACAGGCGATACGCGGATAGCCGCCCGTAGTTTGTGCATCGGCCATCAGCACAATCGGTTGGCCGTTAGGCGGCACCTGCACCACGCCGGGCACTAACCCATGTGACAACAAATCACGCGTGGCTTTACGCTGCAGTTGGCGGCCCTGCATGCGGTACCCCATACGATTGCTCTGCGGGCTGAGCTTCCACGGGCTGCGCCAGAAACCTTCCTGGGCTTCGCGGGTGAACTCGTTGTACTCCGGGCCCGGCAAGGCGCGAATGCGGTTGCCCCACAACAACTGACGTACGCCCGCTTTGCCCTTGAAGGTGCGCGAGGGTTTGCCCAACGGCAGCTGATCGCCATCCTGCAACTTACGGCCCTGGAAACCACCAAAACCAGCTTTGAGATCGGTACTGTGCGAGCCGAGCATCTCATCAATGGCGAAACCACCATTGACCGCCAGATAGCTACGCATACCGCGCACCGGCATCGCCAGTGATAAGACCTGCCCTTTTTTCACCGGTAAGCGCCAGCCAGTCCACACCGGTTTGCCATCCAGATCGGCATTACAGCCCGCCCCGGTCAGCGCAAACCAGCCGTCACGTTTGAATTCCGCTTTGAACTGGCCGAGTACAATCTCTAATACCGCGCTCTCTTCCGGGTTGCCCACCAGCATATTGGCGGTGCGCATTGAAGGTTGATCGAGAGCGCCGCTAACGCTAATGCCATATTGCCGCCAGCCGATACGACCCTGATCCTGAATCGAGGTCATCAATCCGGCGCGTAGAATGTTTAACATACGCCCTCCTGTTGCGGCACAAAGCGCACGCTGTCACCGGGGCGCAGCAGTGTCGGCGGGTGTTGTAAGGGGTCAAACAGGCTGACGGGCGTATGGCCAATTAGCTGCCAACCGCCAGGTGCGGCCAAGGGATAAATACCGGTCTGACTGCCACCGATGCCGACTGATCCACTGGGAACGATAACTCGCGGTTCAGCACGCCGCGGCGTGTGCAGACGTTCATCCAATCCGCCCATATAGGGAAAACCCGGCTGGAAGCCGATAAAATAGACCACGTAATCAACACTGCTGTGCAGCTCGACGACCTGCTTTGGCGTCATGCTGGCGCCATCTGCCACCACCTGCAGATCAGGCCCACCCGAGCCACCGTACACCACCGGAATCTCTACCCGACGCGATTCAGGGATCTGTTCTTCACTCTCTTCCCACCAGCGCTGTAAACGCTCGATGGCATCCAGTGCATTTAATTGCGGATCGCGCAGTAGCAGCGTCAGGTTATTCATCCCCGGAATCACTTCCTGAACCTGTTCATTGTGCTGCAGGCGCTGGCACAGTCCCCAGATGCGCTGCTGGCTGGCGAGTGAAACGGGGGGTTCCAGCTCCAGTACCACCGCTCGCTCACCCAGTAGATAACAACGTGCTCGTTGCAAAACCCACCTCCCGGTCATGATTAGCGCGGACAAAAAATGTCCACAAATCGCTTTGCTTATAATGAAAGTCAATAAGTTATGCGAAAGTGACAGAGATGTGTCAACAGATTTGCGTCCTTAACGTAGGCTAAGGACGCGGAGAGAGATAAATCAGGCAGGATTGTCGATATCAATAAAGGTCACGTCGAGGCCATAGCTCTGCGCCAGCCATTCGCCCAGCGCCTTGATACCGGCGCGCTCGGTGGCATGATGTCCGGCGGCGAAAAAGTGCAGGCCTTGTTCACGTGCGCTGTGAATGGTTTGCTCAGAAACTTCGCCCGTGATAAACGCATCTACACCAAAAGCAGCCGCGCTATCGATAAAGCCCTGTCCGCCACCACTGCACCAGGCGACGCGTTTGATCAGTGCCGGGGCATTATCACCACAGTGCAACGGTTTACGACCTAAACGTTCGGCGATTTTCGCCGCCAGCGCTTCACCGCTCAACGGTTCAGTCAATTCGCCCCACGGCACCAGCGGCTGAATTTCCCCTTTCACGTCAATATGAAATAACTTTGCCAGCTGCGCATTGTTGCCGAGCTGCGGATGGGCATCGAGCGGCAGGTGCCAGCCATACAGGTTGATATCATTGAGCAGCAACGTGCGCAGGCGTTGGCGTTTCATTCCTTTAATCAGCGGCGATTCGCTTTTCCAGAAATAACCGTGATGGACCAGGATAGCGTCAGCATTGCGCTTGACCGCTTCATCCAGCAGCGCCTGACAGGCGGTCACGCCCGTGATGACAGTTTTCACTTCCGCGCGACCCTCTACCTGCAAACCATTGGGTGCATAGTCACTGAAGGCGCTGGTGTTCAGCTGCTGATTAACAATATGTTCTAACTCGACATGATTCATTTAGTACGGCTCCCTGAGCGCCTCAGGCCGCGCTGCGCGCGCGCTCGAAGGCGTCTAGTGTCTTTTTACGTGCGTCCTTATGTTCCACGATTGGTGCGGGATAATCGAGTTTCTTATTATTTTTCTTCGCCCAAACCTGTGGTTGATGAATATCACTCTCTGGCACGTCTTTCAGCTCTGGCAGCCACTGGCGGATAAATTCGCCTTTTTCGTCAAAGCGTTCCCCCTGAGTCGTAGGATTGAATATGCGAAAGTACGGTGCCGCGTCGGTGCCCGTTGAGGCCGCCCACTGCCAGCCACCGTTGTTGGCCGCCAGATCGCCATCGATCAGTTGCTGCATGAAGTAGCGCTCACCGTCATGCCAGTCGATCAGCAGGTCTTTTACCAGAAAGCTGGCAACAATCATGCGCAGGCGATTGTGCATCCAGCCCAGTGTGTTGAGTTGGCGCATTGCCGCATCGACGATGGGATATCCCGTTTTGCCCTGCTGCCACGCAGTGAGATGCGCCTCGTTTTTCTGCCAGCTGACGTTGCGCGTCCACTCCACAAACGGCTGGTGCTTGCACAACGCTGGAAAGGCCACCATCAGATGACGGTAAAACTCGCGCCAGATCAGTTCATTAAGCCAGGTAAAGGCTTTACCCTCGTTCAGTGCATCTGGGTGTTCTTTCAGAATACGATGCAAACATTGGCGCGGAGACAGCACCCCAATCGCCAGATAAGGCGATAAGCGGCTGGTACCATCCAGTGCCGGTAAATCGCGCACGTCGGGATAGTGCTGCACCGATTGTTTGCCGAAATGGCGCAATTGCTTCAGCGCTGCCTCTTCCCCAGCCGGGAACAGCGATGCATCGAAATCTTCCTGCGGATAATCAAAAGCAGGGATTTTCTGACCCGCACTGATCGGCGCATCACGTCGCGCTTTCGGTGCATGATGACACTCCGGTAATCCCTGATGCAGTCGACGGACAAAGGCGCGGCTGAAAGGCGTGAAGACTTTGAACATGGTGTGATTGCCGGTCTGCACGCTGCCAGGCGGCAATAACAGGCTGTCATCGAAGCCCTGGCAAATCACGCCCTGAGCATCGAGACGCTTTTCGGCGGTCGCATCACGTTCGCGCTCATTAATCTCGTACTGATAGTTGTAATAGAGCTCATCCACCTGATGCTGGTCGCAAAACGCACTCAGGTAATCCACAGAAGCAGCAAAGTCATCGCACTGATGGTAATGCAACGGAATACCGCGCTCGGCCAGTGAATCTTGCAACGCACACAGATTCTGATGAATAAAAGCCGCCTGCCTCGGTGCCATATGATGTTGCTGCCACTGTTTGGGCGTGGCAATAAACAGCGCCAGCACCCTGGCATGGCTGTCGCGGCAGGCAGCAGCCAGCGCAGTGTTGTCATTGATGCGCAGATCGTTACGCAACCAGACTAAGTGGGTGGTCATAATGCTCCGGGATTATTGTCCGTAGCGCAGACGCAGCGCTTCCGGGTAGGGATCAAAGTAACGCTGCTGCGCCAGCCACGGATGCGGGTACTCCGCCATGTAATGTTTCAGCATGGTGATGGGAACCAACAGTGGCTGGACGCCAGTGCGATAACGATCGATTAGCTGCGCCAGTTCCTGACGCTGCGGTGACGACAACTGCGGGCGGAAGTAGCCCTGTACATGCATCAGCACATTGGTGTGATTACGGCGCGAAGCCTGGTGGGACATCAAATGCATCAGGCGAATTCGGTATTCAAAGGCGTAATCATCCAGCGAATCCCACTGTTCCATCGCCGCCACAAAACGCCCCATCTCGCGATACTCATCCTGCGCGTGCGACAGCAGCAGCAACTTGTATCGACTGTGGAAGGCGATCAGCTTGTGGCGGGTTAAACCACTGCGCCACATCTCATTGAACTCATGCAACGCATACACGCGCCCCATAAAGTTTTCGCGGATAGCATCATCATGTAAACGGCCATCTTCCTCTAAAGGCAGCCATGGCATCTCTTTTTGCAGAAAGGCAGTGAATACGCCGGTGCCCGCTTTGCGATTGTCATTGGTATCGGGCTGATAGACGCGCACGCGCTCAAGACCGCAGCTGGGTGATTTTGCGCAGAGAATATAGCCGCAAAGGTGATGCAGGGATTTCACGCGTTCGGCCGACCAGCGCTCCATCTCATCGGTCACCTCTTGCCCGCCATCTTTACTGAAACAAAGATGGATTTGATCATCCGACTCTTTGACCAGACGCAGTGCGGGACGCGGCGTGGGCAAGCCAATTGCCATTTCCGGACACACCGGTTCAAAGCGGATAAAGGGAGTCAGTTCTTCAGTTGCAAAAGCGAAACGCTTGTGGCCACCGTCAAAACGGACCTTATCCCCGAGCAGGCAAGCGCTGATACCGACAGGAATTTTTTCGCTCATACTTGTACAACCTCCAAATTCTTGTAGAGGTTTAAGTGTAGCTGAAACGGTGAGGGATAACAGCGGGTAACCGGGGGAATACCGATAAAGTTTAGAATAAAAAAACCCGGCGCTTGATTGAAGCTGCCGGGTTCTTAGAGAGTCGAGAGAGCACTTACCAGTGAATGCTGCCTACTGCTTCGGTCTGCGCCAGCCAGACGGGTTTGGTGCTGGTCTTACACCAGACGCGGTGCAGATAGCTATAGAAACGGGCACGATCCTGGCGGAACAGCATGACGGGCAAGGCAAGTATGCCAACCAATACCGCCAGCACACGGCGCAACACGATTTTATAAAGTGGATATGCCTGATACATGATTGCCTCCTGGGGTAATTTTTGCGTTGAAATGTGATCTGCCTCAGATATTACGCCTGGTTGTGTAATTTTACTACTCATCCGACCACTAATTTTGGTCTTTTTTTGTGCTTTTCGGCTTAAGCTGAAAGTAAGTTACATAATTGTAAACATAGGGATCTCGCGAGGTTACGAACATCATGACGGACGCGGTGACCAATTCTTGGTAAAGTGCCGTGTTAACTTTACCTGTGGCAGGAGTC
>AEWW01013456.1_pt1 | contig 24188 bp, 19 predicted proteins | sample 267848 | NCBI WGS metagenome assembly AEWW01 (sample SAMN00713649, study PRJNA62039) | ant fungus garden metagenome | place: Panama: Gamboa | collected Apr-2009 | depth 0.5 m m | reverse complement strand
AATTATTGCGGAGATTTTAATGCTCTGCAATCGACGCTTTAATGACTTTTGAAATGAATAGCTGATATCACTTTAGCAGCATAGGCACGCATGAGGCATTTCCCCAAAATTGCTAGCTCACTTCCGTTCGAGTTTAGTGAGGGCAGTTGGCTGGACGGTCTCTGAGGGAATATCCAGCCAATCGGACCTACCGTAAAAGACGGCATTAATTTGCGTGTTATAAAGCAAATGAGTGCGAAAACGCTGGAAAAGTTTCTTATCGGGGACAAAATCCGACTGCCAAAACTGGTTGAGAGGCCCCTGCCAGGTTAAGCCTTCGATGTTGTAAAGCGCCTTGCCCATCACCTTAAGCGGCTTATTGTGGATTAATGCCGACAGACCAGCGGTACTGTTCACCGTGATCACTGCCCGGGTGTGAGTCAGCAAAGCGGGCAAAGAGAGATCGTGCACATAGATAACCCGATCGCTGATGCCATATTTTTCAGTCAGCACGTTAATCAGAGTGCCATAAAAACGATGTCCACGATCCATCGGGTGGTGTTTAAACACCAGATGCCGCTCTTTTGGCGCATGCCGGGCGAATGATCGGATCACTGTTTCAATATAGTCACGCACGTCTTTGTAAGGGCTATGGTGAATAATCTGGCTGTCGTTATAAACCTGTAAAATCGCCAGATAGTACTGATTGTCCAGTTCGCCGGTGATATGGCTCAACATGTTGCGTTGCTGCCAACGGTAGACGAGTTTGCGGCGACCTGCACGTATCCAGCAGCGCATCTCATACCAGGGTGAGAACGACTTATGATGCCTGTAACCCCGGTAACGACGGCGACCAAACCACCCTGCCAGATAATAAAGCGTGGCATGGGCGGCACGATTATAGGCGCTCGGTTGCCACGGCGTTGGCGCTTTCAATTCGGGCAGCGGCTGCTCGCGGTAATATTTGGCATCAATCGGCATTGAAGAGAAAGCATTTACGCCCCCTTTTTCCAGGGTGATGTAAAACGGGCGGAAATAGCCCTCTTCAAAGGCCAGAAAAGTAATGGATTTGCTGCCCGCCCATTTCTTTGCTTCGATATGCATCGGGCGACAGTCGCCGAAGCAGACAATGGTGTCGAATGCATAATCTTTATGCAGTTCACGCAGCCAGAAAGAGAAGTTTTTTACCGGGCCACTGTAATGCAGCGCGGTTTCTTTAGCGGCATACCATGCGTCTCCGGCATTAAAACATACCTGCTTCACTTCTCGCTGGCTGTGCTGTAACCATTTCGCCAGGCGTGAAAAGCAAGGACCCATCGGCCCTTGTAAAAAAAGATATCGACGGCCATTAAGCAAATGGCGGATAGCTGGCTCTTCCATTATTTTTTCCCAGATCGGTTCCGTGGATGGATCAGATGTATTAGCGGCTTGATGGCCGCTTTTTATGTAATAAATCGGGATAAAGAGTTGGTTAACGAATTGTTTGCGCGAAATAACGTAGCTTGAGCTGCCAGCGTTGCCAGCGGCTGTTTTTTTGCGATGTAGAGTTACCCTGCTCGGCCAACTGACGAATAAGCTGTTCTGGGCTCATCCACAAACCACTGCGCCAGTCGATATAACGTGGATAGGCGACTAACGTCATGTAGACCATCGCGGCCAACGGTAAGGTACGCTGGCGACGTTCAGCAGGATGGATATCTTCTGTCAGACCCCAGCCACTATAAAACGGCTGTCCCCAGGTGGTAACCTTCACACCCTGCACCAAAGCTTCAAAACCGCTCAGCGAGGTCATGGTATGCAGTTCATCTACATGGGGATAAAGGCTAGTCAGGCCGATATCCAGTACCTGGCTATCGACACAAGACGCCAGGCACGCGTCTGATATCGCACCTTCACGGTTACCTGCTACCACGTCTGGATGGGGTTTAAACAAAATATGTGCTTCCGGTCTGGCGGCACGTACGGACCACAGCAGCTGTTCATTGCTACGTATCACTGGGCTACCAGTGAGTATCGATGCATCTCCATCGACCTGCCCGACCACCAGCAGCAGAGGACGGCCATCGGCAGGCGGTGTGAACGGCTGAACGGTGCCAACGTTGTATTTACTGACGCCATGCTGCCTGAGCAGGTCGACCAGCGCCGCGCCACGTTCCAGTTGCTGTCCAGTCAAGTGCTGCTGGTTTAGCAACTGCTCAAGCCTGCTTGGTCGCCGACTGTCGAAATAGATGCCCACTGGATCAATGGAGAGCGATGAAGGGCGACATAGATTCGAGCCCAAACCTCGGGAACGAATAAACCCGTCTTCCACTCGGATAACATTAGTCAGTTCAGGATGACGACTGCCCCAAACCAATATTTGTTCATCAGAAGCCACCTGTTTTGGCAACTTGCGTACAAAACAGATCTCTTCGGCCAGCGGAGAACAGAAGGCTCGCATAAAAGCGCGCTTCCACAGCGAGAAGCCCACCAGATACAGACGGCGATAATGCGGGGTCTGATTCTGCTGACGCGCGATAATAGGCAGCACCTGTTCCACTTCACAGCGCTTACCTAGCACCGGATCAAGATAGCGCGGATACTGAATCAACGCCGCTGCCACCAATTGTGGCAAGCTGACATGAACCTGACGACGCGCGCACTTTTTACTGTCGCGAGTCAGCCCCCAGCCTGCGTAGAACGGCATACCAAAGCAATAAACAGGTTTGCCTAGCAATAAGGCCTCAAATCCCATCTGGGATGAAACGGTGTAGACCGCCTCTACCTGATTTATCAATGCATGGGGATGGCAGTGTTCGGCTACCACTTCCACATCATCCAACTGCAGACGCGCCAATACACCATTCTTTTTCCCCAGGCGGGTATCCGGGTGAGTGCGCAGCAGCAATTTGGCATCAGGATGGTTACGTCTCGCTGTTGCGACCATATCAACAAAATCCGCTTCACTGGCAAGCGCGCCTGGGATGGAGAGATCTCCTGCCACCTGGTCAATCAGCAATACTTTTGAGCGAGGGTCGTTTTGCAGACGTGTGGCCAGCGCTTTTGGTAAAGCGCGCGCTGCGCCGTAGCAGTTGTATTTGGTGATCCCCTGACGAATCAGTTCGCTCGTCAGCTTCTCAGCTCTTGCCAGCATCGCAGCATCGCATGGCGTGGAGATCAGTTGCTCAAGGCGGCTTGGCTGGCGAGCATCATAGTAAACACCGTCAGGATCGGCGATCAGAGAAACGGTTACGCCGCCTTTGGCAGGATGCCCAATATAACCAATAAAGCCATCTTCCAGCTGCCAGTACGGCAGCCCGAGCTCATCGGCTTTTTGCTTTATCTGGCGGGTATTGGCCTTCTGGCCCCAGCCAACCAGCACATCATCTTCAGCGAGCGTTATGCTGGCTTTAAATACATGTAATGGACGGCCCAGCATCGGTTCGATCTGTGCTTTTTTGGCCAGGATTCCGGCTGAACCTGTATAGAATTTCATTTGCGCTCAGTGCATCAGAAGGCGTCCCACGTCACTGCGGGACGTGGGACTTAGGACTTAGGACTTAGGACTTAGGACTTAGGACTTAGGACTTAGGACTGACTCAGGACTTAGAAGTATTCGGCGTCCGGGAAGGATTTGGCGACGCTATCTTTAGCTGAAGTGATGATCTGGCTGTCAATTTCTGGCCATGCAATTGCAATGGTCTCATCGTTCCAGCGGATGCCACGGTCGCTTTCCGGCGCATAGTAATTGGTGGTTTTATAAAGGAATTCAGCTGTCTCGCTCAGCGTCATAAAGCCATGGGCAAAACCTTCAGGGATCCACAACTGACGCTTGTTCTCTCCTGACAGATGCACTCCCACCCACTGGCCGAATGTTGGAGAACTTTTACGGATATCCACTGCCACGTCAAACACTTCACCGGCCACACAACGTACCAGTTTACCTTGAGCATGCGGCGCCAGCTGGTAGTGCAGACCACGCAATACACCCTTAGAGGACTTAGAATGATTGTCCTGGACGAAGTTAACGTTGCGGCCAATAGCAGCTTCAAATTGCTGGTGATTAAAGCTTTCGAAGAAGAAACCCCGATCATCGCCAAATACTTTTGGCTCAAAGATGAAAACATCGGGAATTGCAGTCTGAATTACGTTCATGATGACGGCCTGATTCTTAATGGGGGCACGAAGCCCCAGGAGTTAATAGTGATTACTTGAGCATTTTCAGCAGGTATTGGCCGTACGCATTCTTGGCTAACGGAGCGGCTAATTTGCGCACCTGGTCGGCATCAATGAACTTCAGACGGTATGCAATCTCTTCTGGGCAGGCCACTTTCAGCCCCTGACGGGTTTCGATAGTCTGAATGAAGTTGCTGGCCTCAATCAGGCTCTCATGGGTGCCGGTATCAAGCCAGGCGAAACCACGCCCCATCATGGCAACAGACAAGTTCCCCTGTTCAAGGTAGATGCTGTTCACGTCGGTGATTTCCAGTTCGCCACGCGGCGACGGTTTCAGGCTTTTAGCGATCTCGACTACGCGGTTATCATAGAAATAGAGGCCGGTGACCGCATAGTTGCTCTTCGGCTCAAGCGGTTTCTCTTCAAGGGAGATCGCTGTGCCGTCAGCGTCAAACTCCACTACGCCATAACGCTCAGGATCATGCACATGGTAAGCAAAGACCGTGCCGCCAGATGTTTTGCCTGCCGCCGCTTCCAGTTGTTTTTGCAGATCGTGGCCGTAGAAGATGTTATCTCCCAGCACCAACGCGCAGTCGTCATCGCCGATAAACTCTTCGCCGAGGATAAAGGCCTGGGCTAAACCGTCCGGGCTCGGCTGCACTTTATATTGCAGATTGAGTCCCCACTGGCTGCCATCACCCAGCAGTTGTTCAAAGCGCGGCGTGTCCTGTGGCGTGCTGATGATCAGAATATCGCGAATCCCAGCCAGCATCAGGGTGCTCAGCGGGTAATAAATCATCGGTTTGTCATAGATCGGCAGCAACTGTTTGCTCACCGCCATAGTGACCGGATAAAGACGTGTGCCTGACCCACCGGCCAGAATAATTCCTTTACGCTTGCTCATAAGTCTTCAATTCTTCTGTTTGATTGCTGTTAAGGGAGCGGCTGCGCCCCCCTGACAAAGGTTCATTGCTGATTAACAAGGTGACCGCGTGCACGCCTTGAAAGCATCATTTTCCGAGGATTTCTGCCAGCATGCGATCAACGCCTACCGTCCAGTCTGGCAGTGTCATCCCGAAAGTGCTCTGAAACTTGCTGGTATCGAGACGAGAGTTATGTGGACGTTTAGCAGGGGTCGGGAATGCGCTGGTCGGAACGGCATTCACCTGCGTCACCGCCAGCTCAACATCCGCCGCTCGTGCAGTGGCAAACACGCGCTCAGCATAGTCAAACCAGGTGGTGGTACCAGAGGCGATCAGGTGATAAAGCCCAGCGACCTCTGGTTTATCCTGCGCGATGCGGATCGCATGAGCTGTGCAGTCAGCCAGTAATTCTGCCCCTGTCGGCGCACCAAACTGATCGTTGATGACTGACATTTCGCTACGTTCCTTACCAAAACGCAGCATGGTTTTGGCAAAGTTAGCGCCCCGAGCGGCATAGACCCAACTGGTGCGGAAAATAAGGTGACGTGAACAGAGTGCAGCAGCCTGTTCACCCGCCAGCTTGGTTTCGCCATAAACGTTCAATGGTGCGGTTGAGTCTGTCTCGACCCAGGGTTTATCGCCGCTGCCGTTAAAGACGTAATCGGTTGAGTAGTGTACCAGCCAGGCGCCGAGCGCCTCGGCTTCTTTGGCGATGGCTGCAACACTAGTGGCATTGAGCAGTTCGGCAAAGTCGCGCTCACTCTCAGCTTTATCCACAGCGGTATGCGCGGCGGCATTAACGATCACATCCGGCTTAAGCAGACGTACGGTCTCGGCTACACCCGCCGGATTGCTGAAGTCACCGCAATAATCAGTAGAGTTATAGTCTACTGTTGTCAGCCGTCCCAGTGGCAACAGTGCGCGCTGCAACTCCCAACCCACCTGACCATTTTTGCCAAACAGCAGAATGTGCATCAGTTACGCTCCTGGTAGTTTTTCGCGATCCAGTCTTGGTAACTGCCGCTTTTGACGTTATTCACCCACTGCTGATTATCCAGATACCATTGCACGGTTTTGCGGATACCGGATTCGAAAGTTTCCTGCGGCTGCCAGTTCAGCTCATGGCTCATTTTGCTGGCATCGATAGCATAGCGACGGTCATGGCCTGGGCGGTCGGTCACGTATGTGATCTGATCGCGGTAAGAACCAGTTTTTGGCACCATCTCGTCGAGCAGATCGCAGATGGTGTGCACCACATCCAGATTCTGTTTCTCGTTATGACCGCCGATGTTGTAGGTTTCACCCACAACGCCAGCTGTGACAACTGTATAAAGAGCACGAGCATGATCCTCGACATACAACCAGTCGCGGATTTGATCGCCTTTACCGTAAATTGGCAGCGCTTTGCCATCAAGCGCATTGAGGATCACCAGCGGGATCAGCTTCTCTGGGAAGTGATACGGGCCGTAGTTATTGGAGCAGTTGGTAACAACAGTTGGCAGGCCGTAAGTACGGCGCCACGCGCGCACCAGATGATCGCTGGAAGCCTTAGAAGCAGAATACGGGCTGCTTGGCGCGTATGGCGTTGTCTCAGTAAACAGCGGCAACTCGGTGCCTGCGCTCACTTCATCCGGGTGCGGCAAATCGCCATACACTTCATCGGTGGAGATGTGGTGGAAACGGAACGCCAACTTACGAGATTCATCCAACTCACTCCAATAAGCGCGAGCTGCTTCAAGCAACGTATAGGTGCCGACGATATTGGTTTCGATAAAATCAGCCGGGCCGGTAATCGAGCGGTCCACATGGCTCTCTGCAGCCAGATGCATCACCGCATCCGGTTGATGAGTGGCAAAAACCCGATCCAGCTCTGCGCGATTGCAGATATCCACCTGCTCAAAGGCGTAACGCTCACTTGCTGCAACCTCGGCCAGTGACTCCAGGTTGCCCGCATAGGTGAGCTTATCAAGATTGATAACCGCATCCTGGGTATCACGGATGATATGGCGAACAACAGCAGAACCGATAAAACCGGCTCCACCGGTTACAAGGATTTTCATAAGCAATTTACTTTTCTATTGGATGAAATGGTCACCAGAACACAGTCTCTGCTATCCGTTCTGACCGTGTTTTCGCATCAGACACATGTGAACATGGCCTGTTGCAGCTTGGGAATATTAATTTCCCGGCCGCGCTGCTCTAAGGCATTAGCGAGTAGGTAAATTCCTTCGCACGATTCGCCAAAGTCTGGCGTTTTTGTGTGGAATTCACCAGCAGCGATAACGTCTCAATCCACTTTTGCGGATTGTTACTCAGCAACACGCCATTGATATTTTGCTCGATAAAGTCACTGTAGGGAGCACAGTTACTGTAAACCCCGACAGCCCCCATCCGAACGAAATCATAAAATTTTACCGGCCCGCGCGCCATATTGAATTCCGATTTCAGTAAAGGCGCCAGGCCAATATCAATTCGGTGATGCTGCGTGTAGTCCAGATAATTCTGCCAACTCATTGGATGCAATACTGTTACGCGCGGCAGATCGCGATACAGTTTATAGATTTCGTGCTCGCCAAATATTTCGAAACTGGCCTGCGGACACTGCGCCAGTACACCTTCGACCACCTCGCGCAACCAATACTTCTCGGCCTGATGCGAGCTTGACCCGTGGTAGGCGATTTTTACTGGCTGCGTTACAGCAAGCAACTGCGGCGTAGGCTGAGCGGGCACCACATCGGGATTCAGGTGCGCATATTTATTGGCCAGATACGGCGTCGATACCCAGATACTGTCGCAATGCGAGGTGATCCAGCGATGCTGAGCGGCAGAGCGACGAATGATTTTGGTTCGGTAAGCTTTAGGCAACGCCGTCAAAGCCGATGGATCCAATAGATCGTCGTCCATGAAATAGACCACCTGGGAAAGATCGTCAATGTTGCGCGTAATTTCGCGCTGCCACTGTGTGGAGATAAAACGGATGACCACAATGGCGCTCCCTTTATCCACTTCGATAGTCGGCGTGGTTAAAGTATCCACCAGCTGACAGCGTGCACCGGGAAAACGACTTCTGATGGCGGCTTCAAAGTAGGCCAGCGTAGGTGAATTTCCCTCATGCAAAATCAGTAACGTGCGGCATTCTGTCCAGCTATCCAGCGCAGTCTCGCTGCTTTGCTTATTCAACTTCAGATAAGGTTTAAACAGTGCCTTTCTGATTAGTTCGTCCATGGCAGTACCACATTAGGAGTATGGCTTAGCGAGAAATCGGGTCGATCGTAGCTCAGGTTGGGATTGTAAGCCGGATCGTGTTTAAGCCGCCTGGCCCAGCGCTTTTTCATATAACGCAATTCACCTCGCGAGCGAGCCAGTTGTTCTGGTGTCACATCTTTACCGCGGGATACCGACTCATGGTGGTAGAGCTCGGCAAAGGGTGTCCAGACGATGCGCCAGCCCGCCTCACCCACCCGCAGACAGTAATCCACGTCGTTAAAGGCCACTGGCAGGTTCACTTCATCTAATCCATCAAGAGACAAAAAAAGCTCACGATGCGTGAGCAGACAAGCTGCGGTCACGGCAGATAGCTCCTGAGCACTCACAGCCCTACGCTGGTAGCCAGGTTCATCAGCCGCCAGCCCACTATGAAAGTGATCGGCACAACCACCCGGCCCAACTGCATCACCCGCGTGCTGAACCCGGCCATCGCCGTAGTAAAGCCTGGCCCCTACGATGCCCACGCCCGGGCGGAGCAGATGGGAGACCATCTCGTCCAGCCATAGCGGGTTGATTACCTCAGTGTCGTTATTAAGTAGACAGATAAGCTCGCCAGTTGCCTCACGCACTCCGGCATTATTGATAGCGGAATAGTTAAATGGGCGATCCCAGGCAATTACGCGTACGCCGTATTCCTTACTGATATAGGCAAGATAGGCAAGCGTCTCGGCATCGTCGCTTTGGTTATCCATCACCATGATCTCGATGTTCGAATAATGGGTCTGCTGTACCAGACTCTCAATGCAGGGTTTGAGATGGGCTAACCCGTTACGTGTGGGAATAATCACCGACACGCGCGGCAGCTCAGCTGGCAGCGGCCAGCGCCAGCGGCAGATCCCATGCGGCGCAGACTCCAGCGTCACACCGACTGGCAGCTCTTGCAGCCTGTTTGCCAGCGTTTCATAGCCATTCTGCTGTGGTAAATCATCCGGGATATGCATCAACAGAGCCGGGATATGTGCGATGTCTTTTGGCGCTATCAGGTGCGCTAAATGCAACCATCCGTGATAGCTCCCTGCCCCATCCTGAGGGATGGAGAATTTTCCCTGCTCACGCCATAGTCCACACCAGCCGATATAATTTTGGCTGTGCAACAGCGTCTCATTCCAGTCTGGCTTGAAGTCTGGCGAGTGGCGTTTACCTTTGCCGTCCAACAAATCGTGATCGCCGTAAATCCATTGTGCATTGGGTGTTTGGCGGAGTTGATGCGCCAGCCACACCAGCGCTGCTGGAGCGATCTCTGCCCCCTCCGGCATGGCCCATTGCCACTCCCCCGCTGGCCGGCCAGCAGCTGGAGGTTGTTCCAGTACGGTTATATGCGATGCCGGGTAACACAGTGCAGCGATGCTGTTTAGCGTTCGCTGGCGGCCCGCCTTATCTCCGCCGCTCACCAGATGCAAACACACATGGGGCAGATTGCCCCAGCGGGCCAGTAGACGATCAATGAGGCGTCGCTCACCAGGCTGCACGGTATCGAAATTAGCCAGCCAGTGTTCGTAGGCGTGTAGCGGCCTGTCGTCGCGGATCTTACCTACCAGCTGATAAGCCTGCTGTAAGTCGGTAAACCACAGATGCCATGACAGCCCCAGACGTCTGCGCTTTTGCGCGTTCAGCCGCTGATAGAAATGCCATACCCGGCGTAAACGACGCCAAAGGCTGGTGCCCGCAGACACTTTGGCAAAGCAGGTAATATTCAGCTGACATTCTGCCCCTTCACTGCTGGCTAATAGACCCACTTCACAGGCACCTGCAGGCAGCCAGACTAGCTCCAGCAAAGTGCCACGACGCGTAATCGGCAGAATTTGTTCATGCCAGATCCCTTGATTGCACTGCCAACGTAACCGGGTTTCACCGCGTGACTGGTTGGTACGCAGGATTCCCCGAAGCAGGAACCAGCCAGCGCGTAATAAAGTTGTGTCTGGCAGCGCCAGAGGATGCCAGTGATGTTCGCTATGCATAAGAGGGTTACTGCCTTGAAGGGGGGGAAACACCCGCTTCTGACTTCAGTCAGAGAATGAAAATAGGTCGATTAGCCGATGAGCTTTTTAACCCGGGATGCCAGCCAAGAATCGCTCTTCTGCAGGCTCTCTTGTTCTGGTTCTGGCAATGCATCCAATTGCGCTTGGATTGCTGCCATCTCTGCTTTGACTTTAGGGGCTAGAGCGGCGGCCAATAGACAAGTTTCGTCGTTACGGTCATGGGCTTTAAAATAGGCTTTGTGTTTTACACGGTTGGCCGTGGCAGCACTGCCGCGCAGGTGTTTCCCGAGTAAGAACTCTTCCAGTGATTTAACAACATAATGGTTAACTCGCACGCCGCTCCAGAGCACTTCAGCGCTAACGCCGTTGCCATGCTTTGGATGTAAGACCAAGTCATTACCCTGCGTATCGATATAGCGGCCAGAACGCAGGTCGGCGTGATGAGGATTGTTGAAGTGATTTGCGCAGTTAGGTCTGACAATACTTTTAAAATTCTTATTGGCATTGAATTGCTGAGGAGCGCGCTGGGTAAAGCGCTCTGTTACCAATCCCTCTTCAGCGAACAACTCACCGTTTGAACCAAAGTTTGCCCAGTTGAGCGCAACAGCACTTACCGAAGGGTCGTCAAACCATTCTTTCAGACTGGTTATTAAACTTTGCTCAGGATCGAGCGTCACCAAAAATTCATCGGCATCGATAAACGCCAGCAAATCAATATCAGTGTCGCAACTACTTAGGATACGCTCGTAAGCGGGTAACTGCGGCTTTTGCTCAGCAACAGTTGGAAAGTCCAACACAGTTGCAATCCCTAGCCTTTCAAGCCCATCGAGCAAAGCACGGGAACCATCATTACTACCGTTATCTGCAATAATGAATCCGCTTACTCCTACAACCCTGTGGTATGCAACCCACTCCAAAAGGGCATCTATTTCGTTTTTAACAATTGCAGCAACTAATAATTTCAAAATGCACTCTCAGTCAAATTACGGGTGAAGTTGTCGCCGGCAAGTATTACCAATAATGAGGTATATTTTTTATTGGCGCATCTCAATCTGACCCAAAGAGATCGCGGGTATAAACTTTATCGGCTACATCGGCTAACTCATTAGCCATTCGGTTGCAGAGAATGACATCACTAATCGCTTTGAATTCGCCGATATCTCGGATAACTCGAGAATTAAAGAAGGTATCTTCTTTAATCGTTGGCTCAAAGACGACAACTTCGATCCCTTTGGCTTTAATCCGCTTCATGATCCCCTGAATAGCGGATGAGCGGAAGTTGTCGGAACCCGCTTTCATGACCAAACGATGGATGCCCACAATCTTAGGCTGGCGACTAATCACACTGTCAGCAATAAAATCCTTGCGGGTGGTATTAGCATCGACAATAGCGCGTATCAGATTACTCGGTACTTCCTGATAGTTCGCTAACAGCTGCTTAGTGTCTTTAGGCAGACAGTAGCCGCCATAACCGAATGAAGGGTTGTTGTAATGCGTACCTATGCGTGGATCCAGACCAATGCCTTCAATAATCTGTCGACTGTCTAACCCATGCGACTGAGCATAGGTATCCAGCTCATTGAAATACGCAACTCGCATGGCGAGATAGGTGTTAGCGAACAACTTGATGGCCTCAGCTTCGGTACTGCCAGTAAGCAATACCTCAACATTCTTCTTGATGGCACCTTCTTTCAGCAGATCGGCAAAGCGCTGCGCACGCTCACTGCATTCACCCACTACGATTCGCGAGGGATAAAGGTTGTCATACAGGGCACGCCCTTCACGAAGAAACTCAGGTGAAAAGATTATATTTTCTGTGCCAAATTCCCGTCGCATCCGCTCGGTAAAGCCCACTGGAATAGTGGACTTGATGATCATGATTGCTTGCGGGTTAATGCTGATTACGTCTCGGATAACGGCTTCTACGGTGCTGGTGTTGAAATAGTTAGTCTTTGGATCGTAATCAGTTGGCGTAGCGATTATGACAAACTCGGCATCTTGATAGGCTTTTTCCTTATCGTGAGTGGCTTGGAGATCAAGGTGCTTAGCGGATAAGTAGTCTTCAAGCTCTTTATCGGCTATGGGTGATTGACGACGGTTTATCTGCTCAATTTTATGCTGCACTACATCCAATGCGATTACTTTATGATTTTGAGCTAATAGTACTGCATTAGAAAGGCCAACATAACCAGTTCCAGCAATGGTAATATTCATAATTTCACTTAAACAGAAAATCAAGTCACTATTTCATTACATTAAAGATTGTATGAAATCACAAAAATCATCAACATTTATCTCCCAAGACCTATATCTTTTAGGTTTTGCAAAATCGATAGAGCTGCCAAAGAACACACTTAAATTGAGATTTTTTATTGAAGAAATTAACAGGTCATCAGGAAGATAAAAATTAGAAGGAGCGCATACAACAACATTTGTAAATTGCTCAGAAAATGCCGAAAGATACAATTGACTCCCAACAGGGCCAACTATTACTTTTGCTTTTTTCACAACGGATAACTGTGTTTCTATATCCAATAGTTCAGGATGGACAATGTCAAATCCCATCCCTTTCAATCTTAACTCTAATTCATTCTCATTAGATAACGGTCTATCGGGGACATTCCCTCGACTTAAATAAATAAATTCGCTACCTTCACTTTTAGTAACCAACTCTCTAAATATCTCATAAACTTCGGCTTGATATAATGACCCCCAGTGATGGGTCTTATAAGAAACATCTGGAACAAAAACCTTTTCCAAAATAGCATGCTTGGGTGAAAAAATTATATCTTCAACACTAACACCAAATCTGCCTAATAATTTAACAGCGTACTCTTTTATTGAATCCTCATAAACAATGTACTTAAGATTGCTCCTTAATTTTTCAGGAATATATCTTAAAGCCCATAATCTTGATAGCCCCTCTACGAGAAAATGGCCGAAGTGATGATGAATGCTACCAATGAAATAGAAATCCCCATTTAAAACCACAGGTTCATCAGATTCATCGGGATTGTAATAGTATTTATCACCTTTACACTCAACTAAATTTCTAGGAAGCGTATTTGATCCATCTAAAACACCAAATGATGCATTTATTAATGAATAGTTACCTGTTAGCAAGAGTTGGCCTGAATCATGATAGATAGAATCTCTACTCTCGATCCGACCGCCATATATATGTGCATTATGCAATTTGCTTAAAGATATTGGTTGGAATCTGCCTGTATGAATTTTATTCCAGACATTGCTCTTAGTCCAAACTTCAGGAAGCATGATAGCTAACGTATTCTTTTTTAACTCAACTGGAACTTCAGGAATTGAGTTTACAAATTGACACTCATCTATATTAGTTGCTTTAGGAAACCCAAAGTTATAAGACACATCCAAATTAGTTGAAAAGAAATCTTCTAAAGTATGTGTTGCTGGTAGACCATCTATTCTGTTACAAACAATTTTACTCATAAGCCACCATTAATTGGGATTACTTTCATCATGGCAACATGTAAAGCGATCGTATATCGAAATATATTGTTCACTCATCCACTCAGTGGTGTTAACTTTTCCAATATTTTCTTGCCATGCATTCAACTTTACAATCTTCTCGTTGTATGACTTATAGTCTATAACTGACTTTAATATTAACCGCCTACATTCTTGAGTACTAATATCACTACTGACAAGCCAACCAGCACCAGATTGCTTGATTCTATTTCCAACTGCTCCCAGATTTATTCCTAACACTGGAATACCAGCAGCCCACATTTCCGTTAAGGTGTGGCAAAAGGTTTCTGGCCATAAAGAAAGTACCACGCCAACGTGAGGTTTTATTTCCTTTATTTTTTCAACGATATCTTCGCGAGTGTAAGTACCATGATGAATACCCACTCCATTTAGTTCTGATGCAACTTTCCCTAAAAAATGAAATTCAAGTTGATTTTTTTTATCTTCTTCAATCATTTTCTTGATAAGTAGTGCCCCTTTGGCTTGAGAAATATTACCAGGGACAATAACTTTTACTCTCTCCGGGGCATTACCAAGAATCTCGCCCGGGTACATTAAAGGAAAATCGCGACCATGGGGAATTACAACGAATCGCCCCTCAACTTCAGGAAATATTTTGCAAACTTGTAGCTTAGCGGAATCGTCAGTAGAAATAATCACATCGCAATATGTTAAAAACTCTTTGAACTGTTCTCGCCATCTATATACATAATTATTTTTTAAGTTAATTATTTCGCCATCTTCCCACAGTGCAGCTTTACAATCTTTCAGATTACTATTGCATGTGCCAGCACAATATTTTCCTGATTCATTACTCAGAGTAACGGTGGGACAAATTGAATAAAAATCATGCATTGAATAAATGACTGGGACATTCATTGACTTAGCAATAGACGGAAGATTCAAACTATGCCAAGCAATATGCCTGATATGCAGCAATTCAATCTTATATCTGTATAATATGTCCGAAACAATTATATCGTACTCTTCAGAGCGATGCTCCAAAGCATTAATTGAAACCCCGAGTTTGATTTCTTCAACAACTTGTAATTCGCCGCCTTCCAACTTAGATAAATAAATAGTTGTTTTGTCACACCGCAACAAATAGCAGCTAAATTTATTAGAAATTGCACGCATTAAATCAAGATTTGTTTGTGGTGTTCCACCTGTAGTTGTTGATATTACAAACAAATATCGAGGTAATACAATACTATCTTTTTCCAGAACAGATCTTATGTTTGCGCGTAAGAGGTGGAATTCCACATCATGAAAACGAGATGTTAATTTTTTATATTCTGGATAGTCAGAACGAAGCTGTCTTGCTCCATCCTCCATTAGCTTTATTTTATCATCTTTAAAACTCTGACTTCTTTTATGATAAACAAATGATTTATCGCAGATCAGATTATTCCATCCTGCACGAAAAGCTCTCATACATAGGTCGTTCTCTTCACCATACCCTATTGGATATTTCTTCTCATCAAAAACGCCAAATTTGTTTAGATAATCCCTTCTAATATAGAAACAAAAACCGTTACCAGTTGGAACCGAGATATGATTGCCAAAAGTGTTTTGCGTAATCAATCGTGCATGTTCTTCGTGAGTTAGCCCGGCCTTTATCTCATTGAAAATACCTATTTCAGGCACGGAAAAAGCACCAGAATTATCAGAAAGTGCAGTTACGGTAGCGACTTGGGTTCTTGAATATGCAATATATCTTAGAGAATCCAACCACCTACTGGTAGTCACAGTATCACTGTTTAGCAGTACAACATCATTTTCGCCACTTAATTTTATTGCTTTATTAACAGTCTTGGTATATCCAATATTTACTGCATTTCTAACATATTTGAAACCATGTTTTCTTTCAAATCCCTCCAATAACGCAGGGATGCTATTATCTGTGCTGCAATCATCAATCATTAATACTTGGACATCGTGATTCAATGTTCTAACAAGAGAGTTCAAACAATCCTTAACAGCTTCATATGCGTTGTAAACAGGAACTACTACAGTTACATTCCTTATACTTTTTGATTTTAGGAAGTCGATGTATCTTGAGTTATAAATACTTTTATGGAAATCACCTGTATATATTTTATTGCTTTTATTTAGTGAAACAATTGTGCCAGAAAATTTCAAATCAATAACAGAACCATTTTTTAAAATTCCATCTTGGAATGAAAGACTGAATCCTGCATTTTGCCCAGGAAGGCCTTTGCTAATAAGATCCCCACGTTTTCTATCCGTTTTGATCTTCATTAAAAAGACACCATCTATGTAAACATCTATCTGCACAGGCCTTCCCGGGGATAACTCATCTATAGCCCACCCACGTATTTCTGTCGCTGATAATGTGTCAAAATAACCTCGACATGAAGTATTTTGCTTTAAAAGAGGAGAGTTTTCTACTTTAGTCGAAACCGGTGTATTTTGTTCTTTTGAAATGATTGTACATAACTCAGTTAAATTAGTAACTTCATTATATTTTCCCAAATCAAATTTACAAGAAGGTTTTCTTTTTAAAATAAAACCATATCTAATATAATGCTCAATTGGATTAATTCCAGTTTTTACTACATCTGGATATTCTTTTGCATACCAAACTGGATCAACCAAACGGATCGAAGTCACTTTGTTTAATAATTCTGAATAGCTCATTATTTCGTCCATTAATAACGGATTTTGCGATTTTCTTTCACACCAAAAGTAATATAATGCTCCAGAGGATTCATTCCTTTTTCCCTGACATCTGGATGCAATTCCAAATAAATATCATTTGAAAAATCTTTTGAAGGGTCTCTATTTTCAAACCCTCCAAATAACAAATAATGTTTCGCAGGATCAATTCCTGATTTTTTTACGTCTGGATTTTTCAATAGATACCAATCAGAATCGAAATAGGTTGAGTCCTTTATAGTTCTTACTCGTTCATTTAATCTCTTATTATTTTTTCCATTTTTACTTATCATCGGATTTCTTAATGCACGTATGGGCGCTGTAGCTTTCCATGAGAAGCTATTTTTAATTTTTTCGTGCTTTGCAGAAGCTGAGATAAGCTCTCCTTCAAGCAAGGTAATATCTGACCTTGCAGTCTCAAGCATATCCGTAAGAATGGCTATCTCATCAAACCTAATATCTATACATTTATAAAGTTTATTTAACCTTTCATCTAAATCTTTGGCTTTCAACTTATAGCTATCATTATCGGATTTTTTTGAAGAAACTTCTTCCTTTAAAGATTCTAGTTCAAAATTGGAAGCTTTTAATTTAATCTCTAACTCTTTATTTTTCCTATAAAGTAAAGATGAATTTTCCTTTAGCTCTACCTGATTGAAATTTATAGATTTTTCTAAATTTTTATTCTTTTTAACCTCTAACTCATACAGCTCTTGCTTCTCTCGCAACATTAACGTTAACACTGCTATTTCATTAAATCTTTCGTTATTATTTACTTCACTAACACCCAGCTTTGACAAATAACCTAATGCCATGCAGAGTTTTTCACTGGGTGCATCATAAAGAAAAACATTTTTCTTAGTTACCTTTGCACCATATGGATGCAGTGATAAACCATCCAAAACCTCTAATGTTCGCCAATATTTCTTCCCCCATAAGCATAACATTGCCAAAAAAACATGATTCCTGTCGTCAATGTTATAATCCACATCATATTCTAACTTATTTTTCCTTTTGATTTTAATATGCAATCAATAATAGATGGTAATGAGAGCAATCCCCCATTAAATAAAAGCACTTCATTTTTCACCTTCTTAACTTCTGAAATAATTAATAATTGATTTTTATTCCAATCTTCAAGCTTTTTTGTAGAAAAACCTTCTTTATGAGTGGAGTCATTCCATGGGTAATCATACTGCCATAGAAATACATCATTTTCATTTACTGACTTAAGCAAGGACAAGAATTTCTCGTTAGATGTATAATGTATTTCATCCTCACCGCGCCGCTCTAATTTAATTTCTGAAGCACCACAAACATATATATTCACCAGCCCCCCCTACAGTAACCTTTTTCACATTCACTTATATTGAACATATCAACTTACAATGTAATATCATTTAAATTAATAGCTTTATGCAATATCACGACTAGAATGCAGACTTAACAAATTATAAAAAGGTCGCATTAATGGTAATGCACTCCTATTAACCCATCGATTAATCAATAAATTGATTAACTTCTCAACTTGATTAACACACGCATTTTATTAATAATTATCTAACAAATCCTTTTATTAAATTGTCATTTCAACTTTAACGATTAAATTATCACTCTTAAAAATACAAAACATTTTAACTGTCAAACCTACAATGTTAATCTTATCTAAAAGTTAATCCTGATGCTCACGTAAGGTTGCAAGCCCCATAACAATCAAACCATATAAAAGGCACAACAGTACAGCGATGGTAACCAGGTTATAAAGCCGGCGTGGATACTCTGCTTCTTCTGCCAACGTCGGCTTGCTAATAACTAACAGATGTTTAAGTTTGCGGTACGCCTCTATTCTGGCTTGCTCCAGACTAATAAGCCCAGTTTTGTAGAGATCAGCAGCCAAGGTTGCCTGTGTCTCAACATCCATATAGCTTGCGGTCACCTCGTTCATCGCATCTTTATCCACACCGGTCAGTTTGGCTTTCTCCTGAGCCAATTGCTCAGTTAAGGCATCGACCCTAGCCTGCACAGATATAACTGAAGGTGCGCTTTCTTTCATATAGCTTTGCAGTTGTTTTAACTGGGCCTGCTGCTGAGCCAGTTGAGCTTCGATCTGGCTGACCACGCCCATACGGGCGGTGCTGGTCGATTCTGGACTGATCAAATGATGAGTATTTTGAAACTCAAGCACTTTCGCTTTTTCTCTTTGTAAGCGCTGATATGAGCGATCAACCTCTTTCTCTACAAAAGAAAGTTGCTCTAACGCAACCTGATGTCCTAGCCTGTTTATGAAGCCCTCCGATTCCTTAAGCATTTGGGTGACCACTTGCTGACCGTAGGCAGGGTCAAACGCTTGAAGCTCAATAGTGAGCACACCGGATAAATCATCCAGATGTAATGAAAGGTGCTCACGGTAATACTTCAGGAATTGTTCTCGGCTAACGTCGTTAGGAAGACGAGAAAAAAAGTCCACCTTGTGGCTTTGGTAATGGGCTTTAAGGTCCAACTCTTTATCCAGTTTATCGAGGAGGTCTGCTGATTTCAGATAGTCTTGGATTAACAGCACATCCTCGTGGTTGCTGCCGCCAAGGCCCAGCATCGATAAAGCATCAGGTAGCATTTTAATTTGATCGGATTGCTTAACCACTATGTCTGCCCGGCTGACATAACGATCCGAGGCAATAAACCCAAAGTAGATTACGGCAATGGCAAAACAGGCCATTACCCACTGAAACCCACCTAGTCTATGGCTTTTTTTCCAGGAGCGATGAGCCAAGCGATAGCCACTTGAGTCGACAATAAAATGTTTAGGTTTGGTTTTTAATTTGTGCAGCTTGCGCATCAAACCGGAAGATTTGTTGGAGCGAATTGGCTGAGTCATTTTCTAGGCTTGTTATAGGTTCTGATAAATACGGATTGCGTCGTCGATATTTTCGAATATTTCAAGTTTGCTATTGCGCAGCAAAATACCCATATCGCATTGTTGACGTAAATTCTTCATATCGTGCGAGACCATGATAAGGCTGGCGGTCTCGCGTTTTTGTGTAAATGTATCAATGCATTTTTGCTTGAAGCGAGCATCACCCACAGAAGTAATTTCATCGGTAAGGTAGATATCAAAATCGAACGCCATACTAACGGCAAAAGAGAATTTTGATTTCATGCCACTGGAGTAAGCTTTAATCGGCAGTTCAAAATGCTGACCAATCTCCGAGAATTCCTTCACCCACTCTTCAATGGCTTGCGTATCACGCACTCCATGAATGCGACAAACAAATCGGGTATTTTCTCGTCCAGACATGCTGCCTTGAAACCCCCCATTGAGAGCTAATGGCCAGGAAACGCGGCATTGACGAGTGACCTTACCCCTACTGGGCATATCCATACCGCCCAGCAGACGTAGAAGAGTTGATTTTCCCGCCCCATTGGCACCTAGAATACCTATATTACGCTCGCGTGGCAGCGTTACGTTTACATCACGTAGCACATAATTTCGGCCGAACTTAGTGGGGTAATATTTCGAAACGTTATCAAGAATAATCATGTTTATTTCGCTTTAGCTTGCAATCAATCTGCGATGGCTTAGGCGATAACAGCTCATCGCAAACGTTAGTAAGACCAATGTCAAACTTGCTAAATAAGTCCAACTGACATCAGGGCTTACATAACCTGCTATCCAGCCAGATCGCATTAATTCGACGGCATGTACCAATGGATTCCATATAAACCAGTGTTGAAACTGGATAGGTACCGTTGCCAGAGGATACATAACGCATGAAATAAACATCAATGGCATCATTATAAGATTGAGAAATTTATCTGCTTCTTTAAATAAATTAATTACGATACAAAAAACAATACCCAGTGAAAATGAGAAGGTCATTAACAAAAAATAAATAAAAACAACTTGCAAGGGATCGTTAGGAATAGCATCGAAACCTAGCCAAAGTAATCCCAACACAAGCACACAGCCAACTACCAACCCAATGATGGCTTCCAGGATAAAACGAGCGACAAAGGTGGCAAAAGGCGTTACCTGCCTGTAGCAGAACAGCCCCATGTTGGCATTGACTGCCGATTGCAGCTTACTCACCACATTTCTAAAAAAAAGAAAGGGCAAATAGCTGGCAGTAATAAACAACGGTGCTGGTGCGCCGCCAAAACCACTGTGTCCGCGCATACCAAATATCAGGCTAAATGCGCTAATCATCAGCAACGGATCCAACAGTGCCCAGGCATACCCCAGCCGATAGCTACCAAATCTTGTTTTCAGTTCACGAATAAGCAGGCCAAACGTTACATCGCGGAGTACCTGAAAGGGACTGCGAGGCGTTTGGTTAAGAATGGGTTTAAACATAGGAATGCCGATATCACAAGACGGGCCCGCCGTAAGCGAGCCCGAAGTTAGTGTTATCTCAGGACCACGTTGGCCGCGACAGCAACCTGATAGATGACCTGAGTAATGTCCTTGATGGACTGCATCATTTTACTGTCCACTTTCGGCATGACAAGAATCTGATCGCCCGGCATCACGCTACCGGCGTCCTGGAACTCCATCAGACCGTTGGCATGTACCACAGCAATGCGCTTGTCGTTCGCGCGGTCGGTGAAACCACCCGCCCAGGCAACATAGTCGTCAAGCCTGGCGCCTTCGTTGTACACCACCGCTTGCGGCATCATGACTTCGCCACCCACCTGAATCAGGTCGGTCTTGTAAGGAATCACGATCTGGTCGCCTTGTTCCAGCATGATATTGGCAATCACGCCCTTATCCGACACCACCACTTTACCCAGCGGCTGGACCTTACGCGCCTTTTCCACAAACTGCATGACAAGCTCTGCTTCTTTAGTGCGAATAGAGGCTTCACCGTCAGAATTGGCGGGTGCGGTAAACACACTACGCTCAAGGCGATTAAGGGAGTCTTCCAGCATCTCTTTCTGACGTGCGGCCACACTCTTACGCATGATGTAGATCGAGCCGTAATCCGCCATGTTTGGATCAATTGGAATGTGGTTTAACAGATCGTGCAGACGGATCTCTTTGCGCACGGTGAAGTAAGATGGCCCACGGTAACTGCCGATGATCTGCACATCGTAAACCTGCGCATGCATGTCATCATTGAACAGCACTTTATCGCCGTCACTCAGTTGGATGCGGTCAAAATCTTTATAAGGCATATACACCGAGAACGGGCCGTTCGGACGATCGCCAATCACCCCGACGTGGCTCACCTTGGCAAGAGGCAGAGCAAATGACACCAACTCGGAACCGAGCGCGCTGCTGTTCTTCAACTCGAAGCGGAACGGGTTACGTACTTTACCGGCTACGCTGATCATCGGCCCCTGCGACTCAACCAGGATTACGTCCTGATCTTTCAAAGACAACTTTGGCATCCTGCCCTGCTGCATAAACTCATACAGGTCAATTTCCTGAATCACACGGTTCTGGCGCAGTACCTTAATATGGCGATAGCTGCCACGGTCGGAATCAATGCCGCCCGCCCGCTTCAGGAAATAGAGCACGCTATCAGAAGATTGTCCGGCATATTGGCCTGGACGGATGACCGGACCGGTCACATAAACGCTGACTGGTGTCGCCGTCAGTAAATTGACATAGACATTAACGTTGTTAGTAAATACTTCGCTGATATGACTGGTAACAAGTGCGTTGATTTTACTGGCAGCCACGTTTAGGACATTAATTGGCCCAACATCAGGAATGAATATATTTCCCTGATTATCAACAGTGACCACATTGGAGAAATTGACCGCGCCCCAGATCCAGATATTGATCTTATCGCCGGGAGCGATGAGGTAATTATCGTTTAACCCGTCGCTGCGTTCGGTTTCATAGCCACCGGCAAACAGGTTCGCGCCATAAGGAGGAGGCAAGCCCGATTCGGACTGCGGCAGTAGTTTACGTACATCACTCTCGCCTGGCAGCAACATGCCCTGGCGGTTTTGCTGTGTAAAGGTTCCGGTGGTGGACGTGGTATTCGCCTGCCCACTCATGGCCTGTTGGCCGCCAAGCTGCATTCGACCATCACCAGTATCTGCCGGAGCGTTCATGCCAAAGGCTTGCGCCTCTTCTTTCGTCGGTGCAGCCAGCGCAGCGCAAGAGGTGCAGACTAGCAGCAGGATGGCACTCAATTGCCGAAATTTCGTTATTTTCACAACATTTCTCTTTAAATTTATTGCACGGCAAGGAGGTTGCTGGCTGAAGCCTGCTCAAGTTGCGGAACCAAATACCAGGTCTCGTCGTTTTTACAGGTCACGCCGAGCTGGGACTGGTTGTAATTGCGGTTACGCACTAATTCGATACATTCCTGCCCCAAAGCAGAGACATAACGCTGCCCCAACGTATAGGTATTGCTGTTGGCGCTTAGCGTGGCGCCTTGTGGCAGGGTGTTCAGAGATTGCTGCAGATTGCCTGGCATGGCCTGGAGATCGGTAGTTGCAGCTTGATTTACAAGCGGCCGAGATGCCTTAACCTGCTTCGGTGAATATGAGCATCCACTCAAAATGAGGGCGAGCGAAATCACCAAAAGACGAGTTGCGTTGTTCATTGTTCAGTTTCCAACAATTTAAAATCTGGAAGGCGAAATAGCCGTCGAAGACATTCAACAGTGTTTATTTGCCAAACTATAGAGAGGTATTGCCAGAGCAGAAGCTGCATGAAATGCAGAAATAGGCTGATTAGCTGCTGTATATCCATAGCTACCGCACGGAAAAGATCCGCTTGAAAGAAAAATTCGCCATGGTTTCCTGCCGGTACTCTTTGGCAGGCAGCTAACTTATGTTTTTCGGTAATATATTTGTTGCCAGAGTGTTACTTCAGCCAGGCAAAACCTGAAATAGTTTCAAATGGGAACTATTTAAGCGCTTATATTTATTCGGTACGAAGGTTTGGGATGCTGCTGGCTATGGGTTTGTTGCGAAAGGTTGCATAAAGCGGAGCCTTGTCCGGCCAATGTTTGGCAAACAGAGTGGATCAATATCGAGTTGATCAATCCTTTCTTCTGAACCTGAAAAACAACCTTAGTCATGTCAGTTCCTTTGCATGAAGTCGTGAGCAAATGCGTTCGCCACGCTTCCAGCAGAGTGGAAACATAACGTCTCAATTGCATTAAAAATTTTGTCCTATCCCACTCGGCACTTGACTGAATCTTCACACAGTCAAACGAGTAAAAGTGCGAGCGTAAGCGTCCTATTCACGAGGCAGGATGTTAGCTCTTTTTAATATTTTTCACTGCGGTGCTCACAGAAAATTCTTAAGTAAGCAGGGATAGAAATTCGACACTCTATGTAACATACGGCAATAGTCGGCACAAGGTTTTTAAGCAAATTCCTATTGAAACCCTTACATTTTGCCGCTCATTTTTTATACTAAAAATGAAATTAATTGGCACAAAACACTAATATTCATCATCTTAAATGCAATTTAAGTCAAACTAATGACACCTGACACTAAATCGCACCAAAATCTTCAAAAGATGTCAAAAAGCTTCCAGTAATTGCGAATGCAACCAATGAGGTCAAAGAAAAGGAGAAAAAGCTAAGAAATTGGTTCGTTTTCCTGTAAGCAATACAGCGGCGATTTATATGTAATGGTTAACGTTGACACAGTATAAAAGTCGGCAACATTGCGCTCTTTTCGACACATTGCACCTATATATAAACATCAATTTCCTTTAAGTAACCTGACTCA
>AEWW01040242.1_pt1 | contig 24256 bp, 23 predicted proteins | sample 267848 | NCBI WGS metagenome assembly AEWW01 (sample SAMN00713649, study PRJNA62039) | ant fungus garden metagenome | place: Panama: Gamboa | collected Apr-2009 | depth 0.5 m m | reverse complement strand
GGGTTCATCCAGCGCACATCATCCAGCAGATGCCAGACGCGCAGCAGCACGGCGGGAACGCGGGAAGGGGTATCAGAAGCCATTCGTGAATCCTCCTCGCTGGCGGCCTTGCGCGGAAATTGCGGCAGCCAACGTTGCAACCTCGATAAAGTAAAAGCACGCGGTGCGCGCGTCCTGCGGCGTCGTGGGGCGATCTGGCCCATGTATTCTCTCTTTCTTAGCGCTGTACGACGAAAACGTTGCCACAGCTATAGTATGGGCAATGCGGGCGCGAAGTGCCTGCCAGCATTGAAAAATTTGACCTGCGTATTGTTTCTCTTTCGCTGAGAAATGTCATCTGCGGCGCTGCAGATTTTACGCCAGCCGCCTGCGCTGTTATGCTGCCGTTTCTATTTTCTCCGGGATTAAGGAATCAAGATGACCACCCCTTCATTCGACAGCGTCGAATCACAAGCAAGTTACGGTATCGGTTTACAGGTCGGCCAGCAGCTGCAGGAATCTGGACTGCAGGGCCTGCAGCCAGAAGCACTGCTCGCGGGTCTGCGCGATGCGCTGGAAGGGAACTCACCGGCTGTGCCTGTTGACGTGGTACATCGCGCGCTGCGTGAAGTGCACGAACGTGCAGAAGGCGTGCGTCGTGAGCGTGTGGAAGCGATGGCTGCTGATGGCCATAAATTCCTGGAGCAGAACGCCCAGCGTGAAGGCGTGAGCAGCACTGAATCTGGTTTACAGTTCAGCGTGATCACTCAAGGCGATGGCCCAATCCCATCGCGTCAGGATCGTGTCCGTGTGCACTACACTGGCAAGCTGATCGACGGTACGGTGTTTGATAGCTCAGTGGCACGTGGCGAACCGGCTGAATTCCCGGTAAGCGGCGTGATCGCGGGCTGGATTGAAGCGCTGACCCTGATGCCAGTGGGTTCTAAGTGGGAATTAGTGATTCCACAAAACCTTGCCTACGGCGAACGCGGTGCTGGCGCATCCATCCCGCCATTCAGCACCCTGGTGTTCGAAGTCGAGCTGCTGGAAATTCTGTAATCTGAATTTTTCGTAGTGGATGGCCAGTCGTGAATGACTGGCCATTTTTTTGCCAATCTTACTGCTTCTGCAAATCCACCCGCCAAATCGCAAAACCGATCTCGTCACTGCCCACGGCTTTCATCGGATAATCAGCGTACTTCTCAATAAACTGCGTGGCTTTCTCGCCCGGTGCGGTTTCAAAGCGAATATCCAGCGGCGTATCACTGTGAATCGGCGCTAAACGCCAGTTATGATCGGCCTGCGGTTTCACTTCGCCGTGTACTTTGGTTTCGCTGCTGATATAAGCCGCGACCACTGAACGGTTCTCATCTGGTGAAGCAAACGCCACGTATTTATCGCCGGTGCCGGCAAACTTCCCGCCGTAAGCACGATAGTTGTTAGTGGCGACGAGGAATACCGCATTAGGGTCGATGGGCTTACCCTGCCATGTCAGATCCTTAATGCGTGAAGCGTCTTTGTTAATCAACGTACATTCGCCGTCATAGCGTGCAGGCTGCGTCACATCGATTTGGTAATCGACGCCATCAATCACGTCAAAGTTGTAGGTGCGGAAATCCCAGTTAATTAGCGCTTGCGGTTTACTGCTGCGCGGATCGATCTGATTAAACTGCGCGGCTGAGCATTCCAGCCACTCTCTCACCTGTGCACCGGTGACTTTCATCACCACCAGGGTATTCGGATAAAGATACAGATCGGCGGCATTGCGGAAGGTCAGTTCACCTTTCTCTACTTCGGTATAGCTGGCGGGATCGTTTTTACGGCCACCGGCTTTAAACGGTGCGGCAGCCGAAAGCACTGGCAGGCGACCAAGATCGGGATCGCCCTGAATAAAGTGCTCAACATAGGCGCGCTGCGCATTATTGACGATCTGCACAGTGGGATCGTCCTGCACCAGCGACAGATAGCTGTACATCACATCGGCGGATTTACCGATGGGCTTAGCAACAAACTCACGCGTGGCGCGATGATCCTGCTCCAGCACTTTCACCAGATTTGTGTCTTCCGCCGCCAGTGACTTTTTGGCGACGGGATCATAGATAGGCCGTGCTTCAGCTTTACCCTGGATGACCTGCCATTTCCCGCCTTCGTTATTCAGCACCAAATCGACCACGCCGAGATGATCGCCCCACATGCCGGGCATCACTGCCGGAACACCGTTCAGCGTGCCCTGTGCAATGTCAGCGCCCTGAATGGCCGCGAACTCTTTACTGGGGAACACCGCATGCGCGTGACCAAACATAATGGCGTTAATCCCCGGCACCTGGCTGAGGTAGTAGACGGAATTCTCTGCCATGGCGTGATAAGGCTCACTGCTTAAACCTGAGTGCGGGATGGCGATGATTATTTCAGCACCTTTTGCGCGCATTTCCGGCACATAGCGCTTCGCTGTTTCCGTGATGTCATCAACGCGCACTTTGCCCTGCAGATTGTTGCGATCCCACACCATAATCTGTGGTGGAACGAAGCCGATGTAGCCAATTTTTAAGCGATGCGGGTTACCGCTGCGGTCGGTAACGGTGGTTTCTTTGATGAGATAGGGGTTAAACAGCGGTTTTCCGCTCTTTTCATCGATAATGTTGGCATTCACATAGGGAAAGCGTGCCCCGGCAATCGCTTTCTGCAGATAGGGTAAGCCGTAATTGAATTCGTGATTGCCTAAGTTGCCCACCGCGTAATCCAGCGTGTTCATCGCTTTATATACCGGATGCACATCGCCTTTTTTCAGCCCCTTAGCGGCCATGTAATCGCCTAACGGACTGCCCTGAATGATGTCGCCGTTATCGACCAGCACACTGTTTTTTGCTTCTGCGCGTGCCTGTTGAATCAGCGTGGCGGTGCGCACCAGGCCAAATTTCTCAGTTGGTGTGTCTTTGTAGTAATCGAAATCCATCATATTACTGTGCAGATCTGTGGTTTCCAGAATGCGCAGATCCACTGTAGCGGCTTGTACCGTGGCCGCCGTCACACACAGCGCCAGTAACGACATGCTCGCTTTGAACATGATTTGCTCCTTGTCTGATCTAATGGGCCTCTCAAAATAATGTAAAACAATGACGAATTATCATTTCAATTTGTGATGTGTCTCAGACTTTCACCCATCAGCAGGCTTCGCTGTCCGCTAGAAAGGGAATCAGCATCGCGCCATAGCCGTCATCTATGAACTATGGTATTGATAATCATATAGATTGCCGTTTCAGACAGTTCAGCCGCAGAGCATCGGAACACAACTGCTAAAATGTGTAGAGGTGAGCTGTTGATGTCTGACAGGCAGAATCAGCGGAAAAGAGGTGAATAATGTTAGATAAAATTAGCCAACTGGCGCGTGAAGCAGGCGATGCGATTATGCATGTCTATGCGGGTGAGCAGCCGATGGATGTGACGCGCAAGTCAGATGATTCGCCGGTCACGGCTGCCGATCTCGCGGCGCACAAAGTCATCGTGGAAGGGTTGGCCGCACTATCTCCAGACGTGCCGGTGTTATCAGAGGAAGATCCGCCGAGCTGGGCGGTGCGTCAGAACTGGAAAAAATATTGGCTGGTGGATCCGCTGGATGGCACCAAAGAGTTCATCAAGCGCAACGGTGAATTCACCGTCAATATTGCCCTGATTGAAAACGGCAAACCGGTGCTAGGTGTGGTCTATGCGCCCGCGTTGGGTGTGATGTATTCGGCAGCTGAAGGCAAAGCCTGGAAAGAAGAGGGCGGCCATAAAACGCAGATTCAGGTGCGCGAGGCGCGTCCACTGCTGGTGGTTGTCAGCCGTTCGCATGCGGATAAAGATGAAGAGCTGAAAGAGTATCTGACGCAGTTAGGCGAACATCAAACCACGGCAATTGGCTCTTCATTGAAATTCTGTCTGGTGGCGGAAGGTAAAGCGCAGCTCTATCCACGTTTCGGGCCAACCAACATTTGGGATACCGGAGCAGGTCACGCGGTGGCGATTGCGGCTGGAGCCCACGTGCATGACTGGCAAGGCAAAACTCTCGACTACACGCCGCGCGAATCCTTCCTGAATCCGGGTTTCCGCGTCTCGCTTTTTTAGTTCCTGACGCGCACCTTGCGAAAGCAGCCTGTGTTTTCGCTATTCATTCCGGGATGAATACAGAAGACAAGCCGGGCAACACAGGGTCGCCATTAATGGCGACCTCCGTTTTTACTGCAACAACTCACGAATCAACGTCATCGCCTGCTGCACTTCATCCTGCGTAAGTGCACCCTCTTTGGCGTAACGCACATGTCCGGTCTTATCCAGCACTACAATCGTTGAACCGCCTTTCTCCAGCTGCCAGACTTTACGCACGTTACCGTTGCTGTCGACGATAAACTGCGACCACGGATATTGCTGCTTGTTGCTCTCAATACTGCTACGCACGAACATCCCCGTGCCGGGAATGGCATCATCGGTGTTCACAATGGTGGTGGTCTGATAGCGGTCGTGCGGAAACTTCGCCGCTTTGATCGCTTCAATCAGCGCGGCGTTCTGCTCTTTGGCCGAAGAGCGCCCGGCAATATGTAAGATGACACGCACTTTTCCACTCAGCTGCGCGCTATTCCACGGTTGGTAGCTAAACTTATCTTGTTGATAAAGCAGTTCGCCTTTGTCGCTCACGCCCACTGGCGGAACACGATCGCCGATCTTAAAAGCATGGGCTGAGACAATGCTGGGAACCAGCAGTGCCAGGGCTAACACAGAGTGTGCCAAACGCATGGTGATACTCCTTAGTGATCCGACCAGTTATTCATGTTTTTGCAATATTAGGTGTGGATGATGCGCCTGTCGCGATGAGTTAACAGCTTTGCAACCCACGCCACAATTCCTTAATGAGTGAAGGTTTATACTGGGTTTTGTGAACGGCATAACAGAGTGTTCTGTAATAATGTGTCAATTCAGTAAAAAATTCACCTTTTCGGAACATACGTAACGATTGGTGTTCTATAGTTATGCCTCATTTGCGCTTCATGGGTTCGTACCGGATTTGGCAACGACGAAGCGTAGTACATCTGTTCAGGAGTTAGACAGTATGAAAATCTTCCAGCGCTATAATCCGCTGCAAATTGCGAAATACGTAAAAACGCTTTTTAAAGGAAGGTTGTATATCAAGGATGTTGGCGCGTTCGAGTTCGATAAAGGCAAAGTGATGTTGCCCCGCGTCAAAGATAAACAGCACCTTAGCGTGATGTCCGAGATCAACCGCCAGGTCCTGCGTTTGCAAGCCGAGTACAACTAAGCAGTAAAAAAGAAAGGGCGCCATGCAATCAGGCGCCCTCAGTAGCGGCGCGAGAAATCGCGCCTTGTTTTTTTCTGCCGCCCGGTACTATGGCGACTCCAGCTCATCAGTGGCGCTCTTCGTCACACTCAGCACCGGCGGACGATCGTCAATACGCGTCACCAGCAGCTGATCGATGCGATAACTGTCGATATCTACCACTTCAAACTTGTAACCTGAGAACTTGACGAAATCAGTGCGTTTCGGGATTTTGCGCAGCATGTACATCATGAAACCGCCAATGGTTTCATAGTTGCCGGACTGCGGGAAATCATCGATATCCAGCACGCGCATCACGTCATCAATCGGGGTGCCGCCTTCAACCAGCCATGAGTTCTCATCACGTGCCACAATCTGCTCTTCCTGACCCTGGCCGACCAAATCACCCATCAGCGTGGTCATCACGTCGTTGAGGGTAATGATCCCCACCACCAGCGCGTATTCGTTCATGATTACCGCGAAGTCTTCGCCAGCAGTTTTAAAGCTTTCCAGCGCTTCAGAGAGCGTTAATGTGTCCGGCACAATCAGCGCAGAGCGAATCTGCACGCCGCTGCTCAGGGTCAGGCTCTGATTGCCCAGCACGCGCAGCAGCAGCTCTTTGGAATCGACATAACCGACGATATGATCGATGTCGCCATCACATACCAGAAATTTAGAGTGCGGATGCTGGGCGATTTTGGTTTTGAGGCTGTTTTCATCTTCGTGCAGATCAAACCACACCACGTTCTCGCGTGACGTCATCGAAGACGGCACGGTACGCGATTCCAGCTCAAACACATTTTCGATCAGTTCGTGTTCCTGTTTACGCAGCACCCCAGCCAGTGCACCGGCTTCCACCACCGCGTAAATATCGTCGGAGGTGATGTCGTCTTTACGCACCATCGGCAGCTTGAAGATGCGGAAAAACACGTTGGCCAGCCCGTTAAACAGCCACACCAGCGGACGCATCACCAGCAAGCAGAAGCGCATCGGATTGATGATGCGCAGCGCCACCGCTTCCGGCGCGATCATCCCCACACGCTTCGGCGTTAAATCGGCAAACAAAATAAACAGGCTGGTGACCACGGTAAAGGAACAGATAAAGCTGAGCTGATCGGCCAGCTCAGGGGCCATAAAGCGGCTAAATAAACTGCTGAAGGCGGGGGAAAACGCGGCATCGCCGACAATACCACCGAGGATGGCCACGGCATTGAGGCCAATCTGCACCACGGTGAAGAACATGCCAGGCTGTTCCTGCATTTTCAGCACGCGCTGCGCATTGATGTTGCCTTCATCGGCCAGCAGTTTAAGTTTGATCTTACGGGCAGCCGCCAGCGAGATCTCAGAAAGAGAAAAGAATGAACTGATCACAATCAGTAAAAGAATGACAAGTAAGCTATCGAGCATAAAAGATCCGTTGGGTTAATCACTTGTCATTTTTGGCCTGGGCAGCGCAGGAGAACATCCAGTATTCGCCTGTCATACAGGGCTATCCGTGCCAAAAATGTCTGCGCCATTTCGACAAATAACGTTAACGTCGGGGCAGAAAGGAAAGCAGGTCATGCCTGCTGGGTGCTGATTATAGCAGCAGCGCTTATGCCGCCGCCAGAGGCGCGCACAAGCCGCTCGGAATAATCTGAGTGCGCGACCCGCAGTCGCAGAAGTGCGGCTTCGGTGTTGTATCGCCCTCCCCATTTACCGACAATAGGAAATGATTTGGCTTAGTGACCATTTTTCCTCAGCCATCCGCCAAAAAGAGCGGCTATGCTGATGGGTAAGCGAGTGGTGGTGATAGCCTCCGATGAGAAATAACGCCCCTGCGGAATAAGGGGCAGGCATTATTAACAGGAGTACGCGTGCCGCGATTGCATATTTATTGTTTGGCCAGCCTGTTGCTTGCTGCACCTGCCGTTGAGGCAGCGAAAGTGCGCTTGCAGCTGGAAGGGCTAACCGGGGATTTACAGAAGAACGTCAGGGCGCGCTTGTCCACCATTGGAACTGACGAAGTGTCGAGTGATGGGCGCTTCCAGGCGCGTGTCTCGCAGGCGATTAAAGAAGGCTTGCGGGCACTCGGTTATTACGAACCCGAAATCGATTTCGAATCACGTCCCGCGCCGCCGCAGGGCGGTCGACCAGTGCTGATCGCCCACGTTAAGCCGGGTGAACCGGTGAAAATCGGTGGCAGTCACATCGTGGTCGAAGGTGCGGCGAAAAACGATGATGACTATAAAGCCTGGGTGAAGCAGGGCACGCCGAAAGTCGGCACCCAACTTAATCACGGCGAATACGACAAATTTAAAAATGGCTTCTCCAGCCTGGCACTGCGTAATGGTTACTTCGACGGTGACTTTAAGCAAAGCCAGCTTGGCGTTTCGGTCGAAAGACGCGAAGCATTCTGGGATATCGATTACGACAGTGGTCCGCGCTACCGTTTTGGCGATGTCAGCTTCCAGGGCTCGCAAATCAACGAAGCCTACCTGCGGAATCTGGTGCCGTTCAAAAAGGGCGACCCTTACAGCTCGCGCGATCTGGCGGAATTAAACCGCCGCTTGTCAGCCACGGGCTGGTTTAACTCGGTGGTCGTTGCCCCGGAATTCGACAAAGGTCGTCAGACCAAAGTGCTGCCGCTGAATGCCGCCGTTTCGCCACGCGTTGAAAACACCATCGAAGCCGGTGTCGGCTATTCCACCGATGTCGGCCCGCGCCTGAAAGGCACGTGGAAAAAGCCGTGGATCAACAGCAGCGGTCATAGCCTCACCGCCAGCTCCTATATTTCCGCACCTGAACAACAGCTCGATCTCAGCTATAAAGTGCCCTTGCTGAAAAGCCCGTTGGAGCAGTATTACACCTTCTCCGGTGGTTTGAAGCGTACCGATCTCAACGACACCAAAGCCGATACCACCACGCTGGGCGTGTCGCGTAACTGGGACAGCAGCTCTGGCTGGCAGCGCGCGGTTAACCTGAAGTGGAGTCTTGATCACTTCACCCAAGGCAGTGTCACCAACACCACCATGCTGCTCTATCCGGGCGTGAGTTTGAGCCGCACGCGTTCACGCGGTGGCTTGATGCCGACCTGGGGCGATTCGCAGCGTTATTCCGTCGATGTCTCCGATACCACCTGGGGATCGGATGTCGACTTCCTGATCCTGCAGGCGCAAAACGTCTGGATCCGTATGCTGGGCGAGAAAAATCGCTTTGTGGTACGCGGTAACCTGGGCTGGATCGAGACCAACGACTTCGACAAAGTTCCGCCGGATCTGCGCTTCTTCGCCGGGGGCGACCGCAGTATTCGCGGCTATAAATACAAAGATGTCTCGCCACGCGACAGTGACGGCAAGCTGACCGGTGCCTCCAAAATGGCCACCGGCTCGCTGGAGTATCAATACAACGTGACCGGCAAGTGGTGGGGCGCGGTGTTTGTCGATTCCGGTGAAGCGGTAAACGACATCAAACAGAGTGATTTTAAAACCGGTGCTGGTATTGGCGTGCGCTGGGCTTCTCCGGTCGGGCCAATCAAATTTGATATCGCACGGCCGATTGGCGATGACAAGGAACATGGTTTGCAATTCTATGTAGGACTGGGGCCTGAACTATGAAGCTGTGGAAAAAGGTCCTGATTGGATTCGGTATTTTTCTGGTGGTGCTGTTTGGCAGTGTGGCGTTTCTGATTGGCACCACACCCGGATTGCATCTGGTGCTGAAAGGTGCCGATCGCTGGGTGCCCGGTTTATCGATAAACAAAGTCGAAGGTGGCTGGCGCGATCTGACGCTGAGTGGGGTGAAGTATGAGATGCCGGGCGTCAGCGTGGATGCTGGACGCTTCCATTTGGCGCTCAACCTGAACTGCCTGCTGCACTCGTCGGTGTGCGTGAATGACATCGGCTTGCAGGATGTCAGCGTGGTGGTCGATAGCAAGAAAATGGCCCCGGCCGCTGCACCACCGCCGCAGGAAGAGAGCGGTAGCACCAACCTGACCACGCCGTATCCGATAACGCTCAGCAAGGTCGGGCTGCACAACATCAACGTCAAAGTGGATGACACATCCATCTCGCTGCTGGACTTCACCACCGGCCTCAACTGGCAGGGGCGCGCGCTGACGTTAACCCCAACGCATATTCAAAGCCTGCTGATAGCGCTGCCGAAGGCGGCGAAAGTGGTTGATGAGCAAGTGGTGCAGCCGAAAGTGCAACAGCCGCAGCCGGATGAGAAACCCTTGGGTGAAACGCTGCAAGAGATGTTTGCCAAACCGCTGTTACCCGAACTTCCTGACTTCCAGCTGCCGCTGGATATTACCGTTCAGGAGCTGCTCGGCGAACAGCTGCGCCTGACCGGCGATACCGATGTGTCGATTACCCGTCTGTTGCTGAAAGCCAAAACCGCTGACCGCCATCTTCAGTTAGAAACCTTTGACATCGATTCACCGCAAGGGCAGGTGAATGCCAGCGGTGATGCGCAATTGGCGGATAACTGGCCAGTGAATTTCGCGCTCAGCGGATCGTTAAATCTCGATCCCATCAAGGGCGAGAAGATCAAAATGAACCTCAGCGGTGCGATGCGTGAAGAGCTTAAGTTGGGGCTGAATCTCTCTGGCCCGGTCCGCGCACAGTTGGATGCCGCTGCGCAACCGGCGGTGGCGGGTCTGCCACTGTCACTGAAACTCACCAGCCCGGGGTTGCGCTGGCCGCTTACCGGCCCGGTGCAGTATCAGGCGGATAACCTCGATTATCAGTTCAAAGGCAAAGCCACTGATTATGTGATGTCACTGCGCACCGCTGTGAAAGGCGAAGCCGTGCCGCCGGCGACCATTGCGCTTGATGGCAAAGGCAACGTGCAGCAGTTCAGTCTGGACAAGCTGCGCGTGGCGGCATTGCAGGGTAACGTTGATTTAACCGCGCTGGTGGACTGGAGCAAAGCCATCAGCTGGCGCAGCGAACTGACGCTCTCCGGCATCAACACCGCCAAACAGTACCCGGACTGGCCTGCCAAACTCGACGGCAAAATCGCCACGCGTGGCAGCCTGTACGGCGGAAGCTGGCAGCTGAGCGTGCCGCAGCTGGAGCTGAAAGGGAACGTGAAGCAGAACGCCGTCAGCGCCAATGGCTCACTCACCGGCAACAGCTATAACCAGTGGAAAATCCCGGGCATTAATATCGCGCTGGGCCGCAACCATCTGGACGTGAAAGGTGAACTGGGCGACACGCTCAACCTGGATGCCAATATCGATGCACCGCACCTGGATAACGCACTGCCGGGACTCGGCGGCGTGGCGAAAGGCACGGTAAAAGCACGCGGCACCTTGCAGGCACCGCAGCTACTGGCCGATCTCACGGCAACCGGCTTGCGCTGGCAGCAACTGCAGATTCGTCGTGTGGCGCTGGAAGGTGATGTGAAATCCAGCGATCAGATCGCCGGCAAGCTGCAGTTGCGCGTCGAACAACTGCAACAGGATGCGCTGAAGATCAATCTGTTGACGCTGAACGCTGACGGCAACGAGAAGCAGCATCAGCTCAAACTGAACGTCGAGGGCGAACCGGTCTCTGGCCAGTTGGCGCTCAACGGCAGCTTTGATCGCAAAACCGAACGCTGGCAGGGCAATCTCAACAACACGCACTTTGATACCCCGGTCGGCGAATGGCGTCTGACGCGTGCGATGGCGATTGATTACCTCAACAGCAAGCAGACCGCCACCATCGGTCCACACTGCTGGCAGAACCCGAACGCGCAACTGTGCGTACCCGAGCCGATTGAAGCCGGGGCCAGCGGTCATGCTCATGTGGTGCTGAACCGTTTTGATCTGGCGATGATCAAACCTTTCCTCACCGATGCCACCAAGCTTAATGGCGTATTCAGTGGGGATGCGCGTGTGAACTGGACCGCCGACGGCGCGCTGCCAACCGGTACGGTCTCGCTGAAAGGTAACGGCGTGAAAGTCGAACAAGACGTGCAGGGCAACACGCTGCCGATCGCCTTTGACACGCTTAACCTGAATGCCGCGATGCGCAACGGTCGTGCCCAACTCGATTGGCTGATTCACATTGTCAACAACGGCCAGCTGAGCGGTAATGTGCAGATTGCCGATCCGCAAACCCGTCGCCAGCTGTCAGGTAATATCGGTATCAGCAATCTGTCGCTGGCGATGTTCAACCCGGCGTTGATGCAGGGTGAAAAGATTAAAGGCAACCTCAACAGCAACTTGCGTCTGGGCGGCACACTGCAACAGCCGCAGGTGTTTGGCCAGTTGGGGTTGAGCGATGTCAACGTGCAGGCCAGCTTTATGCCGGTCACACTCACCTCCGCCAATCTGAACATGGTGTTCAATGGCATGAGTTCGACGCTTAACGGCCTGTTACAGACGACGCAGGGCAACCTCAATCTGGGCGGCAATGCCGACTGGAGCCAGCTGGATAACTGGCGAGCGCGCATCACCGCGCAGGGCAACCGTATTCGCGTCACCGTGCCACCGATGGTGCGTATGGATGTCTCGCCAGACCTGGTGTTTGAAGCCACGCCAGCCGCCTTCAATCTGGATGGCAAAGTGGATATTCCGTGGGCGCGCATCACGGTGCAGGAAGTGCCGGAAAGCGCCACTGGCGTCTCCTCGGATGAGGTGATGCTGGATAAAGATCTCAAACCGATTCAACCGAAGACCGCCGCCATTCCGATCAACAGCAACCTGGTGATCCATGTCGGTAACGATGTGAGGCTGTCAGCCTTTGGTCTAAAAGCCAAGCTGAATGGCGATCTTAAACTGGTGCAGGATAAAACCGGTCTGGGCTTAAACGGCCAGATCAATATTCCTGATGGCCGCTTCCACGCTTACGGGCAGGATCTGATTGTGCGTAAAGGCGAGTTGCAGTTTGCCGGGCCGCCAGATCAGCCGTACGTTAACCTTGAAGCGATACGTAACCCGGAAGCCACCGAAGATGATGTCACCGCCGGTATTCGCGTCACCGGCCTGGCCGATGAGCCGAAAGTCGAGGTGTTCTCTGACCCCGCCATGTCGCAGCAGGAAGCGCTCTCTTACTTATTACGCGGTCAGGGACTCAGCAGTGATGGCGACAGTAATGCATTAACTTCAGCACTTGTGGGGTTAGGGGTTGCACAAAGTGGTCAGGTTATGGGTAAAATCGGCGAGACATTCGGCGTCAGTAACCTCGCACTTGATACCACCGGTGTGGGCGACAGCCAGCAGGTGCAGGTGAGCGGTTATGTACTGCCGGGTCTACAAGTAAAATACGGTGTTGGCATATTTGATTCACTGGCGACGTTAACCTTGCGTTACCGCCTGATGCCCAAACTCTATTTGGAAGCCGTGTCCGGTCTCGATCAGGCACTGGATTTGCTCTATCAGTTTGAGTTTTAGCAATGCGAATAATTGTCTACGGCAGTTTACGGCGCAAACAGGGAAACAGTCACTGGATGACGAATGCGCAATGGCTCGGCGACCATCAGATTGAAGGGTTTGCGCTCTACAATCTGGGTCACTATCCGGGCGTCGTTGAAGATGAGGGAACCGTCTTCTGCGAAGTGTATCGCATCGACGCCAGCACGCTTGGCGAACTCGATGCCTTGCGCACCAAGAATGGCGAATACAAACGCCAACTCATCCAGACGCCTTACGGCAGTGCCTGGCTGTATGTCTATCAGCGTTCGATTGCGGGTCGCACCCGCATTGCGAGCGGTGACTGGCTAAAGCGCGACGACGCACCCGAGGCATAAATAAAAACACCGTCCATTGGACGGTGTTTTTTTATGCTTGCGAGGCAGAGAAGATTATTTCTTCTGTGCGCGCTCGTAAGAAGAGATGATTTCAGCTTTGGCCGCTTCAGCGTTGTCCCAGCCGTCAACTTTTACCCATTTGCCTTTTTCCAGATCTTTGTAGTGCTCGAAGAAGTGGGTGATCTGCGCTTTCAGCAGTTCTGGCAGGTCGTTCACATCTTTGATGTGATCGTATTCTTTGCTCAGTTTGGTATGCGGAACCGCAACCAGTTTGGCATCTTCGCCAGACTCGTCGGTCATTTTCAGCACGCCAACTGGACGGCAGCGAATCACTGAGCCCGGCACCAGCGGATACGGGGTTGGTACCAGCACGTCAACCGGATCACCATCCAGAGACAGGGTGTGGTTGATGTAACCGTAGTTGCACGGATAGAACATGGCGGTAGACATGAAACGGTCTACAAACAGGGCGCCAGACTCTTTGTCCACTTCATATTTGATCGGATCGGCGTTAGCTGGGATCTCGATAACGACATAGATATCTTCTGGCAGTTCTTTACCTGCAGGCACCTGGTTCAAACTCATCTGGCTTTCCTTCATTGGTCGTATGTTGAGTGACGGCTATTATAGCCAACTGACTCTGAAAGTATGCCCCCTTTTTGGCGTTTCGGAATGCTCCAACGGCCTACTTCGCGGTGACAAACAGCGAGACAATCCCTGCAGCAATCAGTGGTCCGACCGGCACACCACGGAAAAAAGCCACGCCAATCACGGTGCCGATTAACAATCCACCAATCACTGATGGCTGCACGCTCATAAAACTGACGCCGCGTCCGCCCAGCCAGGCAACAAACACCCCGACAATGATCGCCACGATCGATTGCCAGTTAGCAAATGACTTCAGCAAGGATGAAGCGGGCAACGTCCCACTTGCCAGTGGCGCCATCACTGCGACAGTTAGAATAATAATACCGATCTGAATGCCCTGTTTTTCCACATACGGGAAGAACTGCGACAGCGGTGTCAGCTTGATGGCGAGCAAGATCAGAATGGAAATGGTAACGGCACTGTTATGAACGAAATAGCTCAGGACGGCGAGGCAGACCAGAATGATGGTAGAGGCATAAGCAGCCATGTTTTCTCCCTGAAGATGGATGGATGCGCAGGTCAGTGCCTGCGCTGACGTTTTTTTAACGCCACCATTTATCAACAATCATCGGGATTGGCGCAACTGCCTTTGTTCATTGATTGCAACATTAAAGCCTGATTCCGCACCAGATTAACGCCCTGAGCCCCGATGGAAAGGGCTGCCATGCTGCCCTGGCGACTCACAAAATAGCTGCGGCTGGCCTCGATCCAGCTATCGCGATAGGCCAGCCACGCGCGTTGGGCAGCACGTAATTTGTCTTTAGGTTCGCCAGTTAATTTTTTCATTATCTGGTTGTACTGCGTATTCATCTCTTTATCCCAGGCCTTATTGGCGCTGCCGTAACACTGAGACATGCCCGCGGTGCTGGATTCCTTGTCCAGACACTGCTGCAGCTGCTGGTCGAGCGGATGCGTCTGCGCCATAGCCATACTACTGGCGAACAGACAGGCAATCGGGAGCCACTTTTTCATCATTTCATTCCTTCATTTTTGCGCAGCGGACTTCAGAAAAGCTGAAGGGTAAGCGAACGTCGGCAGATTGACCATCAACATTGGATAAAGTTTCTGCGACCAGCTGCCGATAATCTCTCCGTTTTAGGGCCAGTGGAGTTCTGCCTTTTCATACACACGGGAATGATCATGATCAGACAACTATCAATACGTACCGCTTTACTTGCGTTGTTGGCCATCATGACGGTGATGCTGTTAGCCGTCAGCGCCATGGGCATCTATGCCATTAATGCTGGAAATCAATCTCTGGATGCGCTGAACCGCATTCAGGGGATTGAACTCAATAAGCTCTACCAAAGCCGTTCAGATTTAATGCGCGCCCGCGCCAATGCGGCGCTGGCCGTTCGTAAGATCGAAATTGGTCTGTTGGATGACGGTGCCAAAGTCACGCAGCAGGCGCAAGCCGCAGTGGACAGTTCTCACCAGTTCCTCAAAGCATTTGTCGATGCAGGCACCGTAACAGCGCATGGTAAAACTCTGGCCGATGCGATTGTGGCGACCTACAACGTCTACGATAAAGAAGGCATCACGCCCATGATGGATGCCTTAAAAAAACAGTATACCGATGAGTACTATCAGGTGCTGGAAGGCAAACAATCACAGCTGGCAGCAAACTATTCGAAGGCGGTGAATGATTTCAGTATTTACGCCGATGAAGTCTCTGCGGCACGCCTCAAGCAGGCGGCTGACAACGAAGTCCGGATGAAGGTGATGATTGGCGTAGTGATGGTACTGACACTGCTGCTGATCGTACTGGCCTGGCAGTTGTTGCGTCGCTCGCTGCTGCGTCCTCTGGACAACGCAATCCTACATCTGGAACAGATTGCGGCGGGCGATCTCTCGCAGCCTTTACCTGCCGCAGGCAATAATGAAATTGGTCGCCTGAATCAGGCCCTTTCCGATATGCAGCTGGCGCTGCGTGATTCGGTGAGTCAGGTGCGTGAAGCCAGCATGCAGATTGATGTGGGCAGCCGTGAACTGGCGGCGGGCACTGTGCATCTGTCGCAGCGTACCGAAGAGTCCGCTGCTTCGCTGGAGCAAACGGCCGCCAGCATGGAGCAGCTGACCGCCACCGTCCGTCTTAACGCCAGTAACGCTCAGCAGGCCAATCAACTGGCCAGCAATGTGTCGACCAGCGCCGATCGTGGCGCAGAGGTGGTGGGTTACGTGATGGAGAAGATGCAGGAGATTACGCAAAGCTCTAACCGCATCGGCGACATCCTCAGCGTGATTGATGGTATCGCCTTCCAGACCAATATCCTCGCGCTGAACGCCTCGGTGGAAGCCGCGCGTGCTGGCGAGCAGGGCCGTGGCTTCGCCGTGGTCGCCAACGAAGTGCGTACGCTGGCTGGCCGTAGTGCGACCGCCGCTAAAGAGATTCGTGAGTTGATCAGCGAATCACAAACGCGTGTTAAAGAGGGCAGCGACATGGCGACACGCGCCGGTGAAACCATGGATGAAATCTCCAGCGAAGTGATGCGAGTGACCTCACTGATGAAAGAGATCTCAATTGCCTCGGAAGAGCAGAGCCGTGGGATTGAGCAGGTGAATCAGGCGGTGACGCAGATGGATGAAGCCGCGCAGCAAAACGCCGCGCTGGTGGAAGAAGCCAGTGCCGCCACGCAGTCGCTGGAAGCGCAGTCACAGCAGTTGCAGGAATCAATGGCGCAGTTCCGCGTGGTCGCCGCGTAAAAACAGGTGCAACGTGCTTATGGCGCGTTGCTACTTATCTCTTCGGCAAAGCGCAGGATCATGTCTGCTAATTGGTCATCTTCTGCCAGAAAATAGGCGGCGGGGATCTCCAGCGCTTTCGCCAGCAGTTGCAGCGTCAGTAAATCGGGCTGATGCACACCGACTTCATAACGATTGATGCGCGCACTGGCGGAAAACTCTTCAATGCCAGCGGCAATCCCTAACCCTTTTTGCGAAAAACCCTTCACCAGACGCACCTGTTTCAGGCGTCTACAGAAGGTATTTTGCAGGGAAGAGGTCGGTTTCATGCCTACGAGAATCGTAGATTTGCTGCTTGTCAGATACTACGAGTAACGTAGTATCGTTATGGCAACCTATAACGAGAACTAAGGAGAGTGACGTGGGTGAAAGCAAGCAGGACTGGCATCAGGCCGATATTATTGCCGCCTTACGCAAGAGAGGGACTTCATTAGCTGCCGTATCACGTGAAGCGGGGTTGTGTTCGACCACTTTGGGCAATGCCTTAATCCGGCCCTGGCCCAGGGGCGAATGGCTGATTGCCGAAGCGATTGGCATCGCACCGGATGAAATCTGGCCCAGCCGCTACTACTCCGCGCAGGGTGAATTGATTGATCGGCAAGCAAAGCGACGAAAATAACCCAATAAAAAGCCCGCTCATTATTGGCGGGCTTCTTCACATCACATCAGCTTATTCGTGGCTGTCCGGGAACTCACGCATAAAGCGCTCAACGTCATCCACCATCGCATCGTTACCGCAGAAGAACGGGCAACGCTGGTGCAGGGTTTCAGGCTGGATGTCGAGGATACGGTTGGCACCATCGCTCGCTTTACCACCGGCTTGTTCCGCCAGGAATGCCATCGGGTTGCACTCATACAGCAGACGCAGTTTACCTTTCGGGTGGCTGGCGGTGCTTGGATAGAGGTAAATACCGCCTTTCAGCAGGTTACGGTGGAAGTCTGCCACCAGTGAACCGATGTAGCGCGAGGTGTACGGACGCTTGGTCGCAATATCCTCTTCCTGACAGAACTTCAGGTATTTCTTCACGCCCTGCGGGAAGCGAATGTAGTTACCTTCGTTGATGGAGTAGGTGTAGCCTTTCTCCGGGAAGGTCATGCGCTCATGGCTCAGACAGAACACGCCCAGTGACGGATCGTAAGTAAACGCATGCACGCCCACACCGGTGGTGTAAACCATCATGGTGGAAGAACCGTAAACCACGTAACCGGCCGCAACCTGCTTGTTGCCCGGCTGCATAAAGTCAGCTTCGGTGATCGGCGTACCCGGCTCACTGATGCGGTGGTAGATGGAGAAGATGGTGCCGACGGAAACGTTCACGTCGATGTTGGAAGAGCCGTCCAGAGGATCCATCAACACCACGTATTTACCGTCTTCTGAGCCTTCAAAGATGACGAACTCATCTTCTTCTTCGGAAGCGATACCGGCAACCACACCACGCGCTTTCAGGGCAGCTTTCAGTTTTTCATTCGCGAAGAGGTCCAGCTTCATCTGCTGTTCGCCCTGCACGTTTTCCACGCCGCTGGCACCGAGGATATCCACCAGACCCGCTTTGTTGATGTCGCGGTGGATAATCTTGGCTCCGAGCTTAATGGAGGAAATCAGCGCCGTCAGTTCACCTGTGGCGTGTGGAAAGTCGTGTTGCTTCTCGACGATGAATTCGCCTAACGTTTTCATAACACATTCCCTGAATCTACGATGGAGTGGCAGCAGCTTTAACACGCTACCAACGTATGAGCGCAGTTTAGCCGATTGAACTTTAAAAACCATAGTCCTAATCCGTTTCTTCCCACTCTGCTCGGGGTTACACTGTGCGCCGAACTTTTGAGTAATGGATCTCTTTATGCGTATTCACATCCTTGGGATTTGTGGCACTTTCATGGGCGGACTGGCAATGCTGGCCCGTTCGCTAGGGCATGAAGTGACCGGCTCTGACGCCAATGTCTACCCGCCGATGAGCACCTTGCTGGAACAGCAAGGCATTGAATTAACAGAAGGTTACGATGCCAGTCAGCTTGAGCCGCAGCCGGATCTGGTGATCATTGGCAACGCCATGACGCGCGGTAATCCGTGTGTGGAAGCGGTACTGGAACGTAACATTCCGTACCTCTCTGGCCCGCAGTGGCTGCATGATTTCGTGCTGCGTGACCGCTGGGTGCTGGCCGTGGCCGGAACCCATGGTAAAACCACTACCGCAGGCATGGCAGCGTGGATTCTGGAGGCTTGTGGCCTTGAACCGGGCTTTATCATCGGTGGGGTGCCAGGAAACTTCGAGGTTTCGGCAAAATTAGGAAAAAGTCCATTCTTCGTGATTGAGGCGGATGAGTACGACAGCGCGTTCTTCGACAAGCGTTCTAAATTTGTCCATTACTGCCCGCGCACGCTGATCCTTAACAATCTCGAATTCGATCACGCCGATATCTTTGATGACTTGCGCGCGATTCAGAAGCAGTTCCACCATCTGATTCGCATCGTGCCGGGCCAGGGCAAAATCCTGCTGCCGGAGCACGATAACAATCTTAAGCAAGTGATGGCGATGGGCTGCTGGAGCGAGCAGGAAACCGTCGGCGACAACGGCCACTGGCAGGCGAAAAAACTGACGCCAGACTCTTCGCACTGGGAGATCTGGCTGGACGGCGAGAAAGTCGGTGAAGTGAACTGGGCGCTGGTCGGCGAGCACAACATGCACAATGGCCTGATGGCGATTGCGGCCGCGCGTCACGTCGGGGTGAAACCGGTGGATGCCGGTGAGGCGTTGAGCAGCTTTATCAATGCGCGCCGTCGTCTTGAGCTGCGTGGTGAAGTGAATGCCATCAAAGTGTATGACGATTTTGCCCATCACCCGACCGCGATTCTGGCGACGCTGGCGGCGCTGCGCAGCAAAGTCGGTGGTACCGCGCGTATTCTGGCGGTACTGGAGCCGCGATCCAACACCATGAAGATGGGCGTGAGCAAAAACGAGCTGGCCCCCTCTCTGGGTCGCGCCGATAGCGTGTTCCTGTTCCAGCCGCACCACATTCCATGGCAGGTTTCTGATGTCGCGGAAGCCTGCATCCAGCCGGCGAAGTGGAGCGCGGATATCGATACGCTGGTGGAAATGGTGGCAAAAGAAGCCCAGCCAGGTGATTCCATTCTGGTGATGAGTAACGGCGGGTTTGGTGGCATACATCAGAAACTGCTGGAGAGATTGGGACGTTGATGGCGTGGCGACCCTTTAATCGGGGTTGCCACTGGGTTTGATGACGCTCTGTTAACCGCCCAAACTAAAAAGGGTCGCCCACTGGCGACCCTTTTTATGCACGCGGCAAACTTACGCCTCTGCCAGCTCGCGCAGATACTGGAAGATCTGACGGGTGGCTTTCGGTGGTTTGTTAGCGGCTTTCTCTTTCTGCGCATTACGGATCATGGTACGCAGTTGCTGGCGATCGGCCTGCGGGTATAGGTTAATCACTTCTGCGATAGCATCATCGCCTTTCTCGATCATGCGATCGCGCAGTTGCTCGAGTTTATGGAACAGCGCAACCTGCTGGTTATGGCGGTTCTTCAGCTTATCCAGTGCCTGACGAATCGGATCTTCATCGCGCGCGCGCAACATCTTACCGATCAGCTGCAACTGGCGGCGACGGCCTTCCTTTTTAATACGCTGTGCCAGCTCAATGGCGGCACGCAGATCATCGTCGAGTGGAATTTTGTCGAGGGAGTTTTTCCCCAGATCAACTAACTCGGCGCCCAGGCGTTTCAGCTCTTCGGCGTCGCGTTTAATTTCGCTTTTGCTGACCCAGATAATCTCTTCGTCTTCATCTTCTTCGTTTTGATTATCTGGCACATCGTCGAGCCAGTCATCGGGCTGCTTGGTCATCTCTTGGCTCCCTAAAAAAAAGAGGCTAATCCTACCAGTTTATCGGGCGACTGCGAAATTGTTCTCTGAGTCTGATAGACTCAATAAATTCATACTTAAGATTAGACGGCAGGTCGATGAACGTATCTACTCAGGTTGCAGAACAACGTAAAGTGTTAGAACAGGCTGTCGCGCAGGCGCTGGAACTGGCGAAAGCCAGCACCGATGGAGCAGAAGTCGCGGTGACCAAAACCACCGGCATCGGCGTCAGTACCCGCTATGGCGAAGTGGAAAACGTCGAATTCAACAGCGATGGTGCACTTGGCATCACCGTCTATCATCAGAACCGCAAAGGCAGTGCTTCTTCAACCGACCTCAGCCCGGATGCGATTAAACGTACCGTGCAGGCGGCGATCGACATTGCGCGCTACACCTCGGTTGATCCTTTTGGTGCCCCGGCCGATCCCGAACTGCTGGCATTTGAAGCGCCGGATCTCGATCTTTACCATCCGTGGGAGATCGACGCCGATCGCGCTATCGAATGGGCTGCGCAGGCCGAACAGGCGTCGCTGCAAGCTGACAAGCGCATTACCAACACCGAAGGCGGCAGCTTCAACAGCCACGTCGGCATCAAAGTGTTCGGTAACAGCCACGGCATGTTGCAGAGCTACTGCTCCAGCCGCCATTCGCTCTCCAGCTGTGTGATTGCCGAGCAGGATGGCAACATGGAGCGCGATTACGCCTATACCATCGGCCGTTCCATTGACGATCTGCAAACTGCGGATTGGGTGGGACAAGAGTGCGCACGTCGCGTGTTGTCACGCCTGGCGCCGCGCAAGCTGCCAACCATGAAAGCGCCGGTGATCTTCGCGCCGGAAGTGGCGACGGGTCTGTTTGGCCATCTGGTCGGCATGATCAGCGGCGGTAGCGTCTATCGCAAAGCGACCTTCCTGCTGGATTCACTCGGCAAACAGATTTTGCCTGAGTGGCTGACGATTGAAGAGAAGCCGCACCTGCTGAAAGGCCTGGCGTCTACGCCGTTCGACAGCGAAGGCGTGCGTACTCAGGCGCGTGACATCATCAAAGATGGCGTGCTGCAAAACTGGCTGCTGACCAGCTATTCGGCACGTAAGCTTGGCTTGCAGAGCACCGGTCATGCGGGCGGCATTCACAACTGGCGCATTGCGGGTCAGGGGCATAGCTTTGAAGATATGCTGAAGCAGATGGGCCGTGGTTTAGTGGTTACCGAAATGATGGGCTCCAGTGTCAGCGCCATGACCGGTGATTACTCACGCGGTGCATCAGGCTTCTGGGTTGAAAACGGTGAAATCCAATATCCTGTGAGCGAGATCACAATTGCGGGCAACCTCAAGGATATGTGGCTCAATATGGTAACGCTCGGTAACGACATTGAAACGCGCAGCAATATACAATGCGGTTCGGTGCTGCTGCCGGAGATGAAAATCGCCGGACAATAAAGACATCGCTTCATGAAAGCAGCCCGCAAGGCTGCTTTTTTTTGCCAATAATAATACCCTCAATCATTCGCGTTAAAGGAAGGTGGCAAGTCAATGAATTCTCAGGAGCTTACATGAGTAACTGAGTTAAGTGAGCGCAGCCAACGCACCTGGAACGTGAAGGATGACGGGTAAATAAGGATATTTTTATGCGTAAGCATGTGATTGCAATGTTGTCTCTCTCGCTGTTGTTCTCCTCGGCTAGCGTATTCGCCGCTGACCTGAAGAATGATATGGATACCCTGAAAGATGGCCTGAGCGTGGTGAAAAAAACCTCCGATGCTCAGGAAATGCAAACCGCGCTCGGCAAGATGCGCCAGGCGGCGGAGGATGCTAAAAAATCCACGCCGGAAAAACTGGAAGGTCAGGCTGCCGATAGCGCCCAGATTAAGGATTATCACGCTGGTCTCGATTCTCTGATTGCGCAGATTGATGTCGTCGATCAGTTGGCGAAAGCCAACAAGCTCGACGAAGCCAAAACTGAAGCGAAGAAGTTGGAAGATATTCGTAACGCCAACCATAAGAAATTCCGCTGATAACCCGGCCAGCCCTGTGGCTGGCCTTATCTCCTCTCGCATTCCCTCCGTTTAAACGCATCGATTTCCGGCATAACCCGCATTTTTGTGACCTGTTTCGCACACTTCATGCGTAGTGCGATCTGGCGCACACACGCCCGTGGGATTTCCACTTTGAGGTGGAAAAGATGCGTCTCCACAGCCTGAAGCGGAAAGCGTAATTTCTTTCTAACGCGAATTATCTCTAATTATCCGCAGTAAACAGGAGTAGCAAGGTGAGGAGTGAAGCTGTCCCGCTGAAACCGAGTACGCCAGAAGCCATTCAGGCGTTGGCGGATAACACGTTGAAGCAGATTGCGGCGATCTACGCCGCGCACCACATCGAAGCCAATGCCGTGCAGCAGCAAATGCTGGCCTCGCATGTACGGGCGATGGCAGCGCGTTCCCTCACGGGAGAAGCCTTGCCGGAAGTGGAAGCCGAACTGTTTGAAGATATCTCGCCAGAAACCATGGCGCTGGCACAGCAGGTGGTGGATCTGTTTGGCAATCTGCCCAAAGAAGAAGCCTGGTTGTTATCGGTGCATATCGAAGTGGCGAAATCGAACGAAGCATAAATCGAGAGGAATTGAACATGGTAACAGTCGTGATTGGTGATCGTCTGGGTAAAGGTCAGAAAGTCGCAGCCGGTATTGAGAAAGCAGGCGGCCGTGCCGTGGTGGTGCCGGGCGTCGCAGCGGATATGAAGCTGGGCGATGTGATGAAAGCGGAAAACGCCGATTTCGGCATCTCCTTCTGCGGCAGCGGCGGCGCGGGTGCTATCACGGCACAGAACAAATATGGCTACAAAGCCAAACACGGTATGCGTTCGATTGATGAAGGCGTCACCGCCATCAACGAAGGCGCCACCGTGCTGGGCTTTGGCTTTATGGATAAAGAAGAGCTGGGTGAACGTCTGGTGCAGGCCTGGAATAAAAAACACGGCAGCTAAGCATGAAACAGCAATACGAGACGCAGGTAACGGTGCAGGGCAAAGGCGACAGCAAAGCGAAAGCCTTTTCCGATGCACTGAGCAAGGTGCAGCAGCAAGTGCTGCGCACCAGCCAAAAGATTCTGTTGCGCATTGAACCCATAGATGTGCGGGTGCTGCGCGCGCAGGAGAGCGTACGCACAGAGAAGTTCTTGTTCTTCTTTCTGGCGCGCGAACGACGGAATTACAGCGTCGAGTTGGAGATTACCGTCAGCGTCACCGTGATCGACACCGATAAGGTGGATTTCATCGCGACGAAATAAAAACGACAACAAAGGGTACAACAACATGTTTTTAATCATTTTGTTTAAGTCGTTGATCATTGGTGGATTGGTTGGCGTTGGAGTAGGAGCGGGCGCAGCGCGCATGTTCCACGCACCGACCACCCAGGGTATGGGCGCGTTTCGTACCTTGGGTGAACTCAATTCCTGTGAAGGCGATCCTGCATCGCACTTCTCCTTTGGTCTTGGCTTCTTCTTTAACGCCTGGGCATCGTCTGTGGCGGCAGGCTCCTTCACACAGGACGTTGACCACCGCATTCTGCCCAACTGGGGCGCGGCTGCGTTGATGGTGAAAAATCGTAACGTCGCGGAAACCCTGCACAACCCGAAACGCATGGCGATTGCCTGCGGCATCATCGGCATGATCGTGGTGGCGTTCCTCAACAGTACCGCTTCTGCGGTGCCTGCAGCGTTGCAGGTTACGGCGGTTAAAGTACTGGTGCCGGCGGCCAACCTGCTGGTCAACACCGTAATGCCGGTGATCTTCTGGTTGGCAGCGATAGATGCCGGTAAGAAATCCGGTTTCTGGGCGACCATCTTTGGTGGTCTGGCGCAGTTGATCATGGGCAATGCCGTACCGGGTCTGGTGCTGGGTATCCTGATTGGTAAAGGCGTGGAAGAGAGCGGCTGGAACAAAGTCACCAAAGTGATGATGTTCGCGATTGTGCTGCTGTTCGCTCTGAG
>AEWW01012605.1_pt1 | contig 24459 bp, 17 predicted proteins | sample 267848 | NCBI WGS metagenome assembly AEWW01 (sample SAMN00713649, study PRJNA62039) | ant fungus garden metagenome | place: Panama: Gamboa | collected Apr-2009 | depth 0.5 m m | reverse complement strand
CCAGCCTTACAACTTAAAGCTCTGCACCACCAGCTCCAGCTGCACGCTCTGCTCTTCCATGGCGCGCGCGGCAGCCGACACCTGCTCGACCAGCGCGGCATTCTGCTGGGTGCTGCCATCCAGCTGCGTGATTGCCAGATTAACCTGCTCGATGCCCATGCTTTGCTCGCGACTGGCAGACATGATTTCACTCATCAGGGTGGTCACGCTGCTCACGCCCTGCATCAGCTCATCCATGGTTTGACCGGCTTGTTCCACCAGCTGGCTGCCGGTATCGATATTGGCCACCGACTCCTCAATCAGCTTCTTGATCTCACGCGCCGAGTTAGCGGAGCGCTGCGCCAGATTACGCACTTCTGACGCCACCACAGCAAATCCACGCCCCTGCTCACCCGCACGCGCCGCTTCCACCGCCGCGTTAAGTGCGAGGATATTGGTCTGGAAGGCGATGCTGTCAATCACGCTGATGATATCCACCACCTTACGTGATGAGTGATTAATCGCTCCCATGGTGGTGACCACCTGACGCACCACGTCCGTTCCGCGCGCCGCCACCTGCGAGGCACCGTCCGCCAATTGATTGGCATGGGTAGCATTGTCGGCGTTCTGACGTACCGTGCCGGTCAGCTCTTCCATTGACGCGGCGGTTTCGACAATCGAACTGGCCTGCGATTCAGTACGCGCAGACAGATCGGCATTGCCGCTGGCAATTTCACGCGAGGCAGAGGTAATCGCCAGTGCGCTGTCGCCGACCTGACGCATCAGCCCCTGCAGATACTCAATAAACTGGTTAAAGCTCTGCGCCACCGCGTTAAATTCCGGGCTGTTGCTGGCAGGCAGACGCTGGGTTAAATCCGCGCCGCCGGTCGACAGCGCTTCGATATTGCGGTTCAGCAGGCTAAGACGTTTCATCATGGCGCGCACGAAGCCGAGCAGCACCAGCAGCAGGATCACCGCCAGCGGGATCTGCACCAGGCCCAGGCGAGTCAGCATGCTGTGGGTTTGCGCATCCAGCAAACTGGACGGCACATCGCTGGCGAGATACCACGGGCTACCGGCGATCGCCTGCAGGAACAGCGTGTGTTCGCCATCTTCGCCTTTAAAGGTGGTTTGCGTAGGCTGATGACCTGCCTGGCTCAGCAGACCTTTCAGCGCACCCGCCATCGGCAGCTGCGTATCCGCGAGATTTTCCAGCTTCGGTGCACCTTCCAGCAGTGCGGCGTTGCCCACCACTTTACCATCCGCTTCAACGATCAACACACGTCCGTGAATGGCGTCGCCCATCTGTTTCGCCAGTTGGTTGAAGAAACCGAGCGTTACGTCGATGGTTGATACCCCCCACACCGTGCCATTACGATAAATTGCCATCGCACAGTTGGTACGCGGCTGCGGGCTGGCCGCATCCTGATAGGCTTTAGCCCAGGCACATTGCCCTTTGGCCGCGGCCATACCGTCTTTGTACCACGGCTGCTCCCAGTATTTGTCCGCTGCGTCGGAGTTCCAGTAAGTGTTGACCTGTAACTGGTTGCTGGCGTTACGGGCGAAGAACGAACTGTCTTTTTCCTTCGCCGGATCGCGGCGATTAGGCAGCGGCCAGATACCGCCGCCAAACACGTTGCTGTCCTGATACTGGTTCACCAGCGCAGGCAGCAAGTTGTCGATGGCCGCGCTATCCATCACGCCTGCGGCTTCGGTAATGGCACGTTGCTGCGCCTGCACGCGGTTCATCTGTTCGACAATACGTCCCGCCAGGCCATCCACCTCATAGCGCACTAATCGGCTTTCGTTTTGACTCAACTGCGGTGCCACAAACTGATTGATCACCACCACGGTAACCAGCATCAGTACCACGAAAAATGCGACCAACGTCGCGGTAAAACGAGATTGTGTAGTTTTTAACATCAGTGTGCCCTTACCCTGGTTGGCGAGTTGCCTGATCGAGGTTAACGGCGTGTTACAGAGGAACTTGAGGTGAGCAAGATCACAAAAATACAAATAGTTGATTTAGGTGATCATTAGGGGGGTGACTAACGTTGCGCTTACTCATCAGGCTGCGGGCAACCGCCCGCAGAGAGGGCTATTGCGGCGGATCCACCACTTCCTGACGTGGCCGAAATATATGGTCATTACCTTCTGCCTGCAAACGCTGCAGCAGCTGTTGTCCACCGCGATCGTCGGCCTGAGCAAACTGACGTTCCGCTTCGGTGATCGGTGTCGCCCACAGCAGATTCGGTCGATCGCCATCACGCTTGGGCAGTCGGAACTGGGCAACTTCCGGTGCTAAGCCATTGGCCAGCAGGAAACTCTCGAAGCCCACTCGGCGCCACTTCCGATGCCAGCGTATGCCCTTCGCCAATCCACGTCAGACGCGCCCACGGCAGGTGCGCGAATTCCGCCAGCGCACTGGCCATCTGCACCGCGTTGGCTTCGGTCATCACTTCACCGTCTACTGCCATCGCCAGCTCAACACGGCGGTACTGCGGAGCCAGCTCATCAAACAGATAATCCACCTGCGGCATGGGTCGAATCCCCATACCCAGCGTGAGAAAAACCCACACGCCATTGTGCCAGTGCTGAGAGATGGCCATTGGCGGCCAGCTCCCTTGATCGATAGCGTAATACTTTACCGACTCACCAAACTGCGCCTGGTAGCACTGCATCAGCTCATGCTGCACAACATCCCATAAATGGCCGTCATGCCAGTCACGCCAGAAGTGGCGCTGCTGCTCGGCGCGTGCATAGTAATCATTGGTGGAAGCGGATCCGAGCGGTGCGGTCAGGCGATTCTCTTTGATGCAGCCAGCAGAGAAACTCACCTGCTTATCCTGATACAGACTCCAGCCGGGGATCACCGCCAGCAGTTGGCCGTAATACCACAGGGCTGCACCGTCATCACTCGGTTCCCACAAAATCTGTAGACCGGCAGGGTCGAGCATCGGCTCGGCTTCTAAGGTGCGGCAATACTCTGCGCTGAGCAGAGGCGCAATGCCCTGCTCCATCGCTTCACGATCTTCACGCGCCGGTGCAGGCAACAGATTGCGCAGCCAGCAGCCGCGCACCGCATACTGACTGCGAAACAGATCGTTGGGCCAGATGTAAAAGTAGGCCGTGCGCGCATCCTGTTCGACGATGGCGGTCAGTGTGTTTTGCTGATTTGGCACCTCAGCAATCAGAGGTTGGTGTGTCATAACGCCTCGACAAAGCCTTGAGGGATCCATTTTCCCTGAGAATAGAGCAGGATCGGCACTCGCACCATGTGACACAAGGGTAAAACTCTCAAAGTGCAGACATGACAGGTGAATGGTGTTGATGAATGCCAGCACAACGCCCTGACAAACTTCAAATTAATTCGCGATTCATTTGCCGCTTCGCATGCTATTGTCTGCACATTCCTCCTTACGGAGCTGCCCAGCATGGTGTTGCAAAACCTCGATTTGAACCTGCGCGATGTCGTGATTTTCGCGATTTTAGTGTGGCTGTTTCTTCGCTATACATGGGTGATGTCAGCGCTCACGTTTATGCTCGGTGGTGCGGTGCTATTGGTGTTGTTACCCATCGACATTTACTACAGCTTGCTGCCATTAGCGCTGCTGGGAGTGGGATTAGGGATGCTGCTTCATCATTATCAGCAGCGCCAGCTCACCCTTAAACGTGAAGCCCGCACACCGCGCACCTACACCAAAAAGCAGGACGAGCTGCATTTGTAGCGTTAGCGTCCCATGCGTTGCATGGCGCGGGAATAAGCCCCGCGCTGAATCGACCAGCGCAGCAAACCGGCAATCACCGCGATCTCTTTATCCACGCGCCACTGTGTCAACGGGCTAATCGGCTGCTGAATTTGCTGTTGCGCCCAGTCCGGCAGTAAGCCCATGCCCGCTTTAAGCATCACGTGCATCGCCGGTTTGGCTTGCCAGCTGGGAGCCGGCGCGTTGATCAGCAACTGCATCACTTCCAGCGTGCGTTCATCACAGATCAGTTCCGGGCGCATCGCCTGCAGATAATCTTCCACCGCCTGTACCGTTTTGGGCACCTTCTCCGCCCCTAAGGCTTCGGCGATGATCGCCGCTTCTTCGTAATAACGATCCTGCTCGGCCAGCGTGAGCTGTGGATTTTTGTAGCGCAGATGCGCGGCGAGGAAGCGGCTGGTTTCGGCGACGTGTACCCAGGTGAGCAGATGCGGATCGCTGGCAGCATAGGGTTGCCCGGCATTATCGATACCTGTAACACGCAGATGGATGCGTTTAACGCGCTCGATCAGGATATTGGCGTCTACCGTGTTACCAAAAGTGGTGACGGCGATAAACTGGCTGGTGCGCCGCAGACGACCCAGCATGTCCTGACGGAAATTGGAGTGATCCCACACGCCTGCCAGCGCGGCCGGATGCAGCATTTGCAGCATCAAGGCGCTGATGCCACCACATAACATCGAAGGAAAGTCGCCGTGCACGCGCCAGATTACGTGGTCAGGGCCAAACAAACCCGGATCGCCCAGCGGCTGCGAAATATCGAATTCGTTGAGTGCGAGGCCGTTAAGACGAAAGACTTGCTGCTGGATACGATTGCGGAGGTTCATGACGTTTGTCGGTTATGCCCGTTGGCAGAATAAGCTCGGGCCTATCATATACTGCCAGGGGTAACGGTGCGATTCATCCTGCGACAAACCGCACCGTTCCACAAAGTGGCGACAACTAACGCTTACAGATAATCAAACTGCCCGTCTTGGGTGCGTACCGAATCGAGGCCAATCATCACGTTGAATTTGCCCGGCTCGGCGACATGCTGCATTTTTTGATTCCAGAATTTCAGTGCATCCACATCAATCTTAAAGCTTACGGTCTGTGACTCGCCCGCTTTCAGCATGATGCGTTTGAAGCCACGCAGCTCCTGCACTGGGCGGCTGATGCTGGCCACCGGATCGTTGAGATACATCTGCACCACTGTTGCACCATCACGTTTGCCGGTGTTGGTAACGGTGACACTCGCTTCAACGGATCCATTGCGCGGCATGGTTTTGGCGGACATTTTCACCGGCGAAACGGTGAAAGTGGTGTAGCTCAGACCGTAACCAAACGGATAAAGCGGGCCGTTCACCGCATCGTAGTAATGCGAGGTATACTTGTTCGGCTTCGCGAAATTATACGGACGCCCGGTTGGCAAGTGGTTGTAGTAGATCGGCAGCTGGCCTACAGAACGCGGGAAGGACATCGGCAGTTTGCCCGATGGGTTGTAGTCGCCAAACAACACGTCCGCAATCGCATTCCCCCCTTCGGTGCCGCTGAACCAGGTTTCCAGCATCGCATCAGCCATGTGATCTTCGTTGACCACTGTCAGCGGACGACCGTTCATCAACACAATCACCAGCGGCTTACCGGTCGCTTTCAGCGCCGCCAGCAGTTTTTGCTGACTCGGTGGGATCACCAGGTCGCTACGGCTTGACGCTTCATGCGCCATACCCTGCGCTTCACCCACGGCGGCGACCACCACATCGGCTTTTTTCGCCTGGGCGACCGCTTCATCGATCAGTTCCTGCGGCGAGCGCTTATCGACGCTCACTGCCTGTTCATACAGGTTGAGGAAGTCCTGAATGCCTTTGTTATCGGTGATGTTGGCCCCTTTGGCATACAACACCGTGCCTTTGCCCGCCATCGCATTGCGCACGCCCTGCAGCAGCGGAATCGACTGTTTCGCCACGCCCGCGGCTGACCAGCTGCCCATAATATCGCGCTGGCTATCGGCCAATGGCCCCACCAGCGCCACGGTGGCGTCTTTTTTCAGCGGTAAGGTTTCATGCCAGTTTTTCAGCAGCACGATGCTCTTACGCGCCACGTCACGCGCTTCTGCACGATGCAGACGGCTCTCCGCATTGGTGTCCTGCGGATCGCTGCCTTTCGGCCCTAAATGGCTGTAGGGATCGTTAAACAAGCCCATATCATATTTGACGTTCAGCACGTGACGCGCGGCATCGTCGATCTCCGCCATGGTAACGGCGCCACTCTTTACCAGCCCAGGCAAGTATTTGCTGTAGTACTCATCGCTCATACTCATATCGATGCCGGACTTCAGCGCAATACGCACCGCATCCTGCGGATCGCTAGCCACGCCGTGTTTCAGCAGCTCTTTAATCGCGCCGTGATCGCTGATGGTGATGCCTTTGAATTTCCACTCACCGCGCAGCAGGTCTTTCAGCAACCAGCCATCCGCCGTGGCAGGCGTACCGTTGAGGGAGTTAAGCGCCACCATCACGCCGCCGCTGCCCGCATCCAGCGAGGCTTTGTACGGTGGCAGATAATCCTGGAACAGGCGCTGCGGGCTCATATCCACGGTGTTGTAATCACGCCCGCCTTCCACTGCACCATAAGCGGCGAAGTGCTTCACGCTGGTCATGATCGAATAACGGTCGGCGGCGCTTTTGCCCTGCATGGATTTCACCATCGCGCTGCCCATTTGCGAGGACAAGAAGGTGTCTTCACCGAAGCCTTCAGACACGCGGCCCCAGCGCGGTTCGCGAGTGACATCCACCATCGGCGCCCAGGTCATATTGAGACCATCGTCGGCGGCTTCATAAGCGGAGATGCGGCCGACTTCACCGATCGCATCCAGATCCCAGCTGGCCGCGAGGCCGAGCGGTATCGGGAAAATAGTACGCTGACCGTGCACTACGTCGTAAGCGAAGAACAATGGAATTTTCAGGCGGCTGAGTTGCATCACCTGATCCTGCATCGCGCGAATATCCGGACGCGTGACGGTATTGAAGATTGCGCCAACCTGACCGTGCTGGATCATGTCGCGCACCGCCTCTTTTGGCGTGTCTGGCCCCACGCTGATCAAGCGCATCTGCCCGATTTTTTCGTCAAGGGTCATTTTGCCGAGCAGCTGGTTAACAAAGGCGTCACGCGCCTGTTCAGTCATCGGATGGGGGCCAAACAGGTCATCTGCGAAGGCAGGCTGCATGGCAAGGGAAACAGCGAGGCTAACAGAGCAAATCCATTTCATCAGGTCGGGTTCTCTTAAGTGACTGCGCAATATCGAAATAACCGGGCCAGTGTGCCACAAGTTCAGGATAGCAGGTAGCCACCGATGTCACACCGCGACCATGCCGTTGACGCGTGCTAAAGTAGATGCGCAACGTTAACGACAAGGACAGGTTCATGAATAACAACACCTCACACCCTACACTGCTGGCTGAACTGCGCCGCCTCGTCGGCCCTTCACACCTGTTAACTGAGGCGGAACAAACCGCACGCTATCGTAAGGGTTTCCGCTCCGGTGAAGGCGATGCGCTGGCGGTGGTGTTCCCCGGTTCCTTGCTGGAACTGTGGCGGATATTGCAGGCGCTGGTGCAGGCCGATGCGGTGATTTTGATGCAGGCCGCCAACACCGGCCTGACCGAAGGCTCCACGCCTAACGGCAATGATTACGATCGCCCGGTGGTGATCATCAGTACTTTGCGCCTCGATAAATTGCAGCTGATTGATGGCGGCAAGCAGATTCTGGCCTTCCCTGGCAGCACCCTTTATCAGCTGGAAAAAGCCCTTAAGCCGCTGGGACGTGAACCACACTCGGTGATCGGTTCCTCTTGTATCGGCGCGTCGGTCATGGGCGGGATTTGTAATAACTCCGGCGGTTCACTGATCAAACGCGGCCCGGCCTACAGCGAAATGGCGCTTTATGCGCAGATTGATGCCGACGGCAAACTGAAGCTGGTCAATCATCTCGGCATGGATCTCGGCCACTCGCCGGAAGAGATGCTTGGTCGACTGGATGACGATCGCTGGCAGCAGAGCGATGTGCGCTGGGATGAACGTCATGCTTCAGATCATGAATATGCAGAACGCGTGCGCGATATCCATGCGGATACACCCGCTCGCTTCAACGCCGATGAGCGCCGCCTGTTCGAGGCTTCGGGTTGCGCGGGCAAACTGGCGGTATTCGCCGTGCGTCTTGATACCTTCCCCAGCGAACCGAAGCAGCAGGTGTTTTATATCGGTACTAACGATCCAGCGGTATTGGGCGATCTGCGCCGCCATATCCTGGCCGAGTTTAAAAACTTACCGGTAGCGGGCGAATACATGCACCGCGACATTTTCGATATCGCCGAAGTGTACGGCAAAGACACTTTTGTGATGATCGACAAGCTCGGCACCGACAAAATGCCACTGTTCTTCACGCTGAAAGGTCGGGTGGATGCCTGGCTGGGTAAGCTGAGTTTTGTTAAACCGCACTTCACCGATCGCGTATTGCAGCGCATCAGCGGTTGGTTACCTGCCCATCTGCCGAAACGCATGAAGCAGTATCGCGATAAGTTTGAGCATCACCTGATGCTGAAAATGTCCGGTGAAGGCGTAGCGGAAGCGCAGGAGTATTTGCACGAATACTTCCGCGAAGGCGGTGGCGAGTTCTTTGCCTGTGACGGCAAGGAAGGCGCACATGCTTTCCTGCATCGCTTCGCCGCTGCCGGTGCCGCAGTGCGCTACCACGCGGTGCATGCGGATGAAGTGGAAGATATTCTGGCGCTGGATATCGCGCTGCGTCGTAACGATCAGGATTGGTTTGAGCGCTTACCGGCGGAGTTTGATAACGATCTTAGTCATCGCCTTTATTACGGCCACTTCTTCTGTCATGTCTTCCACCAGGATTACATCGTGAAGAAAGGCGTGGATGCGCATGCGTTGAAGGAGAAGATGCTGACGATCCTCAGCGAACGCGGTGCCGAGTATCCGGCTGAGCATAACGTCGGGCATCTGTATCAGGCAAAACCGCAGTTGCAGGCGTTTTATCGTCAGCTGGATCCGACCAATACCTTTAATCCGGGGATCGGCAAAACCAGCAAACAGAAAGGTTGGGCGGTTAAGGCTTGATAAATTAATGGGCGGCCCGAGAGCCGCCCAATGGATTATGGCAGTTGCTCGCCCTCTTCCTGCGTGGCCGCTGGCACGGCTCGACGTTCGATAATCATCGTCTGCGGTGTGGACAGCACAATGCCCTCTTTGCGCAGGCGCGTCAGAATATCGAACAGCAGGTCACTCTTAGCGCTGGAGATCTGACGCTGGCCCGCCACGTTACCGGTGACGCTCAACACGATGCCCGCAGAGGTCAAATCCTTGAATGAGACGGATGGCTCAGGCGTTTCCAGAATGCGCTCGTTCTCCTGGTAAACCTCCAGCAGAATCTCACGCACGCGCACCGGATCAATATCCAGCGGGAAGGTCAACATAATGGTCACAACACCCTGTGCATTGCCCATGGTGGCGTTACGCACGTTCTGTGAGATGAACTGTGAGTTCGGCACAATCACCGTGGATTTATCACTCAGCTGAATCTCGGTGGCACGCACATTGATACGGCGAATATCCCCTTCAATGCCGCTGATACTCACCAGATCGCCCACTTTTACCGGGCGCTCGGTTAACAGAATCAAACCGGAGATAAAGTTCTTCACGATCTCTTGTAAGCCGAAACCGATACCGACCGACAAGGCACTGACGATCCACGCCAGTTTGTTCCACTGCAGGCCCATGATCGACAGCGTCAGCAGAATGATCAGCACATAGCCGATATTGCTGAACAGCGTCACCAGCGACACGCGCATGCCCACGTCCATGGTGGTTTTGGGCAGGAAATCTTTATCCAGCCAGCGACGCACCGAACGCAGCACGTAGATGCCCACCACCAGACACAGAATGGCATTCACCATATGCGCCGGCACGATGTTCAACGACTCCAGCCCTTTACCGCCCCAAAACTCAATCACTTTCTGAATCAGCTCGATCGGCGTTGAAGAGGCGAAGGTGCCGTTTAGCAACGCCAGCACCACAATACCGATCAGTGCGGTTTTACCAACTGCGCCCAGCAGCGTAGCCGCCTGCTGCAGATGGCGTTCATCAATGTTTAACGAGGTCTGCAGACGTTTGCCGGTGGCGTTGTTAGTAGAAAACAGGCTTTCACAGCCGTCATTGATCAAATGGCTGAGGAAGTAGAACGAGCCAAACAGAATGCCGCACCAAATCACCTCATAACCGAGGAAGCGGGCCAGCGTGACATAACCGATGATCAACGAAATCAGAATCGCCAGCGCGGTCAGGGTCAACGCCAGCTGAACCAGCCCAACGATAGTGGGACGCGCTTCCGGTGGATTCCCCTCTTGCGCCAGGCGACGGCGCACGCGGTTGGTACGCATGCTAATCGCCAGGCCGGTGGTACCGATCAGCAGCGCCGTCAGGCCGTTGGCGAAGATGGTGGTGTTCAGGCTGGTGCCGACGCTGTAGTTAAAGGACTCTGCGGTCTGGAAAATAAACACCAGCGCAGCGGTAATCGGCGGGAACGGCTTCAGCGCCTGCGCGACTTCATTGGAGATGCTTGGCAATCGCCAGCTCGGACGGCGCGTCGACAGGAAAGCTCGGCCCAAGCCGGCGATCAAACCGCAATAAACGCTGAGTTGTACCAGACGCTCAACAAAATCCTGCACGTCAGTAGAGACTTCATCGCGGCGGGTAAACGCCAGCGCGATAAAGTTGAAGGTCAGCACCACGGCCGCCAGGGTGGTCAAGGCAATGGCTGCAGCCAGGAAGCTGCGACGCAAGCGTCCTTCTGGCAGTTTATTGATGCTCACCCAGGCCAAAAACTCTTCGCTGTAGCGACGCCCCAGCGTCATCACCAGCATGGCCGCAATCAACCAGCCGATAGTGCCAAAGCGCCAGCCAGGTTCCCAGGAGAGTGCAGCGGTGTCCTGCAATTCAGCGATAAAGTCGCTGATTTTCTCGCCATCTAAATCCTGACGGCTGACCATGGGCGCCCAAAAGCGCGGCCCCAGGATGCTACCGGAGTTCAGCGCCAGCTGGCTCTTCAACTGGTCACGGCGCAGGTTGACGATCTGGGAGGAAAGCACCAGCGCGCCATTTTTAATGCCATCGGCCTGCTTGATTTGATCGTCCAGTTTACTTTTCTGGCTCTCCAGCGAGGCGCGTTTGCGCGTCACTTCCGGCGTTTCTTTCACGCCACTGTCCGGTTTCGGTGCCGGACCCAGTACCGCTAGCTGCGCATCCAGTTGCTGACGCTGCGGGATCAGCGCCTGGCCTAAAGTTTCTGCGTTACCGGATAGCTCCAGCGCCATCTCATTGAGCTGGTTGAGCTGGCTCTCATTGGTATCGCCTGACACCTGGCCTTTAATCTTGTCGAGGATTTTCTGCATTTTCGGCAGTTCAACCGCAGGATTGACCTTTGGTGCGGCGTCCTCTTGCTGAGCCGCGGCGGCAGTGTTGTCATCCGCGTAGCTCAGTGCCGGGCTTAACAGCACCAGCAGCAGTATAAATGGGGTAAATAGCGAACGAAGCTTGTACATATGAGTGAGATTCCAGCGCAATGACAGCCGATAAATGCCAGTTAACTTTAGATGGCGGCCAGTGTAGAGCGTAGCCGAAGCGGAAACTATAGGAATGAAGCGCGAAAACATTGGTGCTGACGATTAGGGATTTTTTTGGTCATTCGGGAGTACTTATCCCGCCAATCGGAAGCACTCACAGACGCACAATCCATTGTGCATCTGTGAAGGGAAACAGACGTCGTGATTACTCGTTGCTGGCCGTTTGCGACGATTTCTGCTTCTTGTAGGCCAGCGCCGCTGCCGGAACCGGTGCCGCTTTGCCGGTTTCCAGCCAGTCGCGCAGACGGTTGGCATCGGCAAAGTGGGTGTACTTGCCAAACGCATCCAGTACCACCAGCGCCACCGGACGGTTATTGATCACCGTGCGCATCACCAGGCAGTGGCCGGCTTCATCGGTATAACCGGTTTTAGTCAATGCAATACGCCAGTCGTTTTTGTACACCAGGTGATTGGTATTACGGAACGGCAGCGCATAGTTCGGATGCTTAAACACCGCCGTATCCTCTTTGGTGGTGCTCAATTCACCAATCAACGGATATTGACGCGTGGCTTTTGCCAGCTTGATCAAGTCTTCCGCATTGGAGACGTTGTGAATCGACAAACCTGTCGGTTCAACATAGTGGGTATGCGTCATGCCCAGCGCACGCGCTTTGGCATTCATCGCGCGGATAAAGGCGTCATAGCCACCTGGATAGTGATGCGCCAGGCTGGCGGCAGCACGGTTTTCCGATGACATCAGCGCCAGCAGCAGCATATTGCGGCGGCTGATTTCACTGTTCAATTTGACGCGCGAGAACACACCGCGCATCTCTGGCGTGTGGCTGATATCCACCGACAGCATCTCGTCCATCGGCAGTTTCGCATCCAGCACCACCATTGCAGTCATCAGCTTGGTGAGTGACGCGATAGGCCGCACACGATCCGGATGGCTGGAGAACAGCACTTTATTGGTTTCAAGATCGACAATCATGGCACTGCCGGAGGCGATTTGCGGTTGGGCAATCGGCGCCAGATTAGACAGCGCAGCAGGCGCGGCCAGTGCCGGAGTGACAGCTGCCGGTGCGGCGACAAACAGCGCCAGCGACAGCAAGGAAATACGCATTTTTACAGACATCGTGTCAAAAAAATCCGGTAAGGAGTTTTGCGCCGTGTTTAAGACACAGGCCGCGCGCATCAAACCAGACGGGATGCGGGCTGGCAGCAGCATAATACGCGCTTATCTGCGAAATTTCTTAGGTAGATTGTTTCTGAGCGTTAAAAAAACGGGAGACCTAATGGCCTCCCGTTCACGGTATCATTGCAGGTTAGAACAATCGTGGTCCGTAACCCCACAACACCACGGTCAGTGCCAGCAGCACTTCAAACACCAGCACACCAATCGCCAGTGTCGATCCTGAGAAGCGCATGCTCTCTTCACGATCAATATTGAGGAACACCGGAATGCCGACGTAAAGCAGATAACCGGTATAGAGTAACGCCACTGCGCCGACCAACACGCACAGCCACACCAGCGGATAAAGTGCCACCAGCCCACTAATAAATAACGGGGTAGCGACATAGCCAGCAAACACGGTACAGCGCTGAATGCTGGGACGCTGCGGATAATCGCGCGCCATCCAATGAATGACGCGGCCCATCACCGCCACGCCGCCTAAGATAATCAGATAGAAAAGAATGCCGAGACCGATACCGGTCAGTAGGTTGAGTTGTACAAACTGCCCTTCGCCCAGATTCCAGCCCAGTTGTGTGGTACCGATAAAGGCACAGATCACCGGGATCGCTGCCATCATCAAAACATGGTGGGTGTAGTGGTGCGAAACGCTCTCGTTTTCTTGCTTGATATCGCGCATTTCCTGGTTAGGATGCGCCAGAAGACCCCAGACATGATTCATAAAATCACTCCTCTGATGCGACGGGCTGCCACTTCAGCGATCAGGCTGTCTCACTCAGGCAGCTTCCCTTCAAGTATAATCGGCGCGGCTGTTTTTGCGGACAGCGGCACAAAAAAAGCCGCTGGCGTATAAACTGTTACCTGAATCACTCGCGACAGGGAGGAAAATTTGCATCTCGATATCAATGGATTAATTACGCAGTACGGCTATCTGGCGTTGCTGATTGGCTGTATCGCGGAAGGGGAAACTTTTACCCTGCTGGGCGGCGTGGCGGCGCATGAAGGCCTGCTGCACTTCACCGGAGTGGTGCTGGCCGCGATGGTGGGAGGAATTATCGGCGATCAGCTGCTGTTCTGGCTGGGCCGTCGCTACGGTACGCGCATTCTGCGCCGTTTCCGTAAACATGAAGATACCATTCGTAAAGCCAATCGCCTGATTCAGAAGCGCCCGAGTCTGTTTGTGATTGGCGTGCGCTTTATGTACGGCTTCCGCATTATTGGCCCGATCATCATCGGTACCAGCCGGTTAAAACCGCTGCGCTTCTTTGTGCTCAACGTGATAGGCGCCGCGCTCTGGTCGCTGATCTTTGTCACCCTGGGTTACTTCGCCGGGGAGATCATTACTCCGTGGCTGCATAAACTCGACCAGCATCTTAAACATTTGCTGTGGCTGGTGGCGGCGATTGTGTTCGGCATCGCGCTGCGTTACGTGATTCGCCGCTGGAACCGCCGCCGGGCGGATTAGTGGTGATAACCTTTAAACTGGGGGTTGGCCAACATAAATCCACCGTCAACAATAAACGATTGTCCGGTGGTATAGGTCGCCCATTCCGAACACAACCACGCGACTAAACTTGCCACTTCACGCGTATCGCCGGGCCGTCCAATCGGAATTTCCGGCATACGTGTGCTGCGCGCCTGATCGTCAGTCAGATGGTTCATCGCAGTAGCAATCGCGCCCGGTGCAACCGCATTCACCAGAATGTGATGGGGCAACAAACTCAGCGCCATCGATTTGGTCAGACCGCCGAGCGCATGTTTCGCCGCGGTGTAAGCGGTGGCATCCGGCAATGGAGTGTGTTCATGCACTGAAGTGATGTTAATGATGCGCCCGCCATCGCCCTGATCGACCATATGGCGGGCGGCGATCTGTCCGCAGATAAATGAACCATCCACATCGACGCTGAACGTTTTGCGCCAATCTTCAAAGGTGACGTCGAGAAAATCGGCTTTCATCATCACGCCCGCATTGTTGACCAATACGTCAATGCGACCCAGTGAATTGATGAGCTGCGCCAGTTGCTTGCCCCCTTCTTGCGGGTCGGAGAGATCCAGCTGCCGCACCTGTGCGGTTTGCCCTTTGCTTTCGACCAGTCGCGCTGTTTCCTGCGCCCCCGCCTCATCTGAGCGCCAGGTGATCCCTAACGTGTAGCCCGCTTCGGCCAGCATGACGGCACAGCTGCGGCCAATGCCGGAATCGGATGCGGTAACCACGGCCACTTTCTGTTTGCCCAGTGCCATAACATTCTCCTGCGTGATGGGTGTCCTCACAGTATAGAAGTTATCGATCTGTGCCTCGGATCAGCCGAAAAAACCCTTTCGTCTATAGTTAACAATCAGATGCAGTCAAGGAGGCAGGATGAGCAAAATTAAACGCAGAATTGATGATCACGGCGTGATTGGGGATTTACGGACCTGTGCATTGATCGCCAATGAGGGCACCATCGATTATCTCTGCTGGCCGGAGCTGGATAGCCCGTCCGTGTTTGCTGCGTTGCTGGATGGCGATGATGCCGGTCTGTTCTCACTGGCACCCGACTGGAAAAATGCGCGCCAGCAGCAGCTCTATCTGCCGGACACCAATATTTTACAGACGCGCTGGTTGGGCGATGCGGGCGTGGCGGAGATCACCGATTACATGCCGATCTGCGACCAGCCCAATAAAGTGCCGCGATTGGTACGTCGGGTCAAAATGGTGCGCGGCTCGGCCACCTTCAATTTGCTGTGCGCCCCGCGCCATGATTATGCCCGTGCTGAAACCCATACCGAACTGCGCCCCGGTGGCGTGGCCTTTCTTGCTGAAGGCCAGCCCGCGTTACGGCTGAGTGCTACGGTGGTGATGACCCGTGAAAACCACAGTGCAGTTGCCGAATTTACCCTCAAAGCCGGGGAATCTGCTGAGTTTGTATTTGGCAGCGATGACGATCCCTTCGTGGCGGAGATTGCCACTGAACAGTGCTTCAGCGACACACTGGCCTACTGGCGGCGCTGGAGCAGCCACAGTACGTATCGCGGACGCTGGCAGGAAATGGTGACGCGATCCGCACTGGCACTCAAACTACTTACCTCGAAACAGCACGGTTCGATTGCGGCTGCAGCGACCTTTGGTTTGCCGGAAGAGTTAGGCGGCGAGCGCAATTGGGATTATCGCGCCTCGTGGATCCGCGATGCCTCCTTCAGCATGTATGCGCTGATGCGGCTGGGTTATGTGGAAGAAGCGCGAGACTTTACCCATTGGGTGGGGCGCTGCGTCGAGCACAGTCATGACGACACGCCACACCTGCAGGTGATGTATCGCCTGGACAGCGGCACCGAACTGCATGAAACCGAGTTGCTCAATCTTTCCGGCTATGCCAACTCGCGCCCGGTGCGCATCGGCAATGATGCGTGGCGGCAGACCCAGCTGGATATTTACGGCGAACTGATGGATGCCATTTACCTTGCCAATAAATACGGTGAAGCCATTTCACAACGTGGCTGGCGGCATGTGTCCGACATGATTGATTATGTCTGCGGCAACTGGAACCAGCCCGATGCCGGTATCTGGGAGATGCGCGGTGAGCCGGAGCACTTTCTGCATTCGCGCCTGATGTGCTGGGTGGCGTTGGATCGCGCCCTGCGTCTCGGTCTGAAGCGTTCGTTGCCAATGCCGTATGAGCGCTGGGATCGTGTGCGCAGTGAAATTCGCGACGACATCTGGCAAAACTTCTGGAACCCGGAACTGGGCCATTTCACTGCCACACGCGGCGGCAAGTTCCTGGACGCATCCATGCTGTTGATGCCGCTGGTGCGCTTTGTCAGCTCCACCGATCCTGACTGGATCGCCACCCTTGACGCGATTAAAACCCACCTGGTGAGCGACGGTTTAGTGCGCCGCTATAACATTAGCGAAACGCCTGCCGATGCCTTAACCGGGGGTGAAGGTTCCTTTGCCGCCTGTTCCTTCTGGTATGTGGAGTGTCTGGCGCGGGCCGGGCGCGTGCATGAGGCGCATTTTGAGTTTGAAAAGCTGCTGAGCTATGCCAATCCCCTGGGATTGTACGCTGAGGAATTTACTACGCATGGCGAAGCGCTGGGGAATATGCCGCAGGCGCTGTCGCATCTGGCATTAATCAGTGCCGCTTTTTTCCTCAATCGTAAATTGAGTAATGAAGTGACGCTGTGGCAGCCTTAAGAAAATTCACATTTTGGGCGGTACGGCAACGAGATGGGTCGGGAAATGCCCACTAATTAAGTAAAGTATCATCAGCCATTGAAAATCCTGATTCCCATCACTGCGCCTATGCACATATAATGCGCACCGGGTCATTGAGACCAAGATGGATTCGACACACTGACAAGCCTGAAACACGGCTATAACGACTTGAAAAACATGAAAAAGAGCATTCGCGCGTTCGCTTCACTTGCTTTAGTACTGGCGGCGTTCAGCCAGTCGGCATTCGCAGTAGTGTATCCGCTGCCAGCGGCTAACAGCCGTTTGATCGGCGAAAACCTTGAAATCACCGTGCCTGATGACAGCCGACTTCCGCTGGAAGCCTTCGCTGCTCAGTACCAGATGGGCCTCAGCAACATGCTGGAAGCCAATCCGGGCGTTGATGTTTATCTGCCAAAAGCGGGCACCAAAATGGTGATCCCTCAGCAGCTGATTCTGCCTGACGCCCCGCGTGAAGGCATCGTGATCAACAGCGCGGAAATGCGTCTTTACTATTATCCGAAAGGCACCAAGACCGTGGTTGTGCTGCCAATCGGTATCGGCGAACTGGGCAAAGACACGCCAGTGAACTGGACCACGACGGTTCAGCGTAAAAAAGCCGGTCCAACCTGGACGCCGACCAAAGCGATGCACGCAGAATACGCATCACGTGGCGAAAGCATTCCAGCGGTATTCCCGGCAGGTCCGGATAACCCGATGGGCCTGTATGCGCTGTATATCGGCCGCCTGTACGCAGTTCACGGTACTAACGCCAACTTCGGTATCGGTTTACGCGTGAGCCACGGCTGTGTGCGTCTGCGTGCTGACGACATCAAATGGCTGTTCGACAACGTGCCGGTTGGTACTCGCGTACAGTTTATCGATCAGCCGGTGAAAGCCACCGTTGAGCCAGATGGTTCTCGCTATGTAGAAGTGCACAACCCACTCTCTACTACCGAAGAGCAGTTCAACTCACGTGAAGTGGTGCCGATTACGCTGACCGCTGCGGTAACCAAAGTGATTGCCGATGGCAGCACTAACCAGGATGTAGTCAACAACGCTATCCAGGCACGTAACGGTATGCCGACTAAAATCAACGGTCCGCAGGGTGAAGTGATGCCTGCTCCGGTGCCGGTTCAGGAATCTTCTGACGCCACGCCAAAAGAAGAGCCGATGACCCCGCAGGGCGCCAGCGCCGTTGCACCGCAAAGTGATGTGGCTCCGGCTGCTCAGCCTGCACCAGCGACCGGCAACAGCCTGTAATCGCTGACTCGCCATACAGTAAAAAGCCAGCCCATTGCGGCTGGTTTTTTTATGGGCGCAAAAACGTATTACCCGACTCGACTGACCACAAAATTGTGACTTATGTGGTCGTTCTGATCTGTTACCTGTGTGCCCGGTAGTCCCTTGATGCGCGCCTGGATGCCTGGGCATCATTCCCGCCGCCGTCTCAGCGCCAGCCAGCCCGCCACCAGGGTAAACACTAGCACCACAATCACCAACAGTAAGAAACCGTGCGGATTATTTGCCAGCGGAATCCCGCCCACGTTCATACCGAAAAAGCCGGCAATGATGTTAATCGGCAGCGCCAGCACGGTGATCACCGTCAGTAAAAACAGCGTGCGGTTACTCTGCTCCATCAAACTCGCGGCAATCTCTTCCTGCAACAAGCGAATGCGTTCCATCAGTCCCGCCAGGTCATTCAATGCCACGCTGAACTCTTCCGTAAAGATGCGCAATTCACTGAGCGGTTCGCGCTTAAGCCACTTTGGTGGCCGATTTAACAAACGAAATAGCGCGGCGGGTTCCGGTGCCAGCAAACGCTGCACACGCAGTAGCATACGGCGCAAATGGCCCAACTCACTGCGGTTGGTTTTAATCGCTGCACTGAGCAAACGCTCTTCAATGGCATCCACCGCCTGACTGGAGCGACGCACCACTTGCTCTAATTGCGCTTCCTGCTCACCCAGCAACCACAACAGCATCGCATCCGGCTCGGCGAACGGGAGACGATCAATTTGCTGATGCATGCGTTCAATCATTCCCACCGGGCGATAACGCGCGGTGACAATGGTGTGCGCACAGCACCAAATCCACAACGTCGCGTTCTGTGTGCTGCGCTCTTCTTTGCTGAACGTCACATCATTGAGCACCGCCAGCAGCGCATCGTTTTGATGGGCCAAACGTGTGCGCGGTGAAGCAGAATGGATCTCATCGAAAAAATCATCGTCTACACTAAAGTGGTCCTGAACCCAGCGCTCGGCACGGGCATGATTCAGGTTGATGTGTAGCCAAAGAAAATAGGATTCCGGCAAATTTTGCTGCGCGAGCTGCGAAGCTTCACGCGCGTTGAGCCGCTGTGGCGGTGCTTCCGGCGTGAACAGATACCCATGGATGAGTCCGGCCACTTCATTATTGAAGTCCGGCAATGAGGCAAGCGGCAAGACAGGCTGGAGCATGGCAGCGTGAGGATCCCGAAGCGGTCAGATCCACAGACTGCGACAGCCGTGTTACAGCAAGATGACAGAGCGTGATCGCGATCATCATTCTGTCATACAAACCACGTATCACACTGCGGGTAACGGGTGCCATTCGAGCACCGTCAATCCACACCGGGGTGTGTTATGGCTGAAAACAGTTTACCTGCATCTACATCAACATCATCGTCCCAAAACGGACGCCCGAATCTTAACCAGGGCAACGGAAAAATCTCACGCATCATCTTCCTGATCCTGCTGTGCGGCGGCCTGCTGTTCACCGCCATCAACCTGTTTAATGACGTGGAGGAGACCGGCGCGCCTGTCACCAGCTATACGCCGTTCCTGCTGCTGGGCGTGGCTTTAGTGATTGCGCTCGGCTTTGAGTTTGTCAACGGCTTCCACGATACCGCCAATGCTGTCGCCACCGTGATTTATACCCATTCGCTGTCTCCGGGTGTGGCCGTGGTGTGGTCTGGCTTCTGCAACTTCCTCGGCGTGTTGCTCTCAAGCGGCGTGGTGGCGTTTGGCATTATCTCACTGCTGCCGGTGGAGCTGATTCTGCAGGCAGGCAGCGGCAACGGCTTCGCCATGGTGTATGCGCTGCTGTTCTCGGCCATCATCTGGAACCTCGGCACCTGGTATTTCGGCCTGCCAGCCTCCTCTTCGCATACGCTGATCGGTTCGATCATCGGCGTGGGCGTGGCGAATGCCCTGCTGCACGGTCGCAGCGGCACCAGCGGTGTGGATTGGGATCAGGCGATCAAAGTGGGTTACGCCCTGCTGCTGTCGCCGATTGTCGGCTTTATCTGTGCGGCGCTCCTGCTGCTGGCGATGAAGGCCTTTATCCGCAACCGCCAGCTGTATGAAGCACCAAAGGGCAATCAGCCTCCACCGGCATGGATTCGCGGCCTGCTGATCCTGACCTGTACCGGCGTCTCTTTCGCTCACGGCTCAAACGACGGTCAGAAGGGCATGGGCCTCATCATGCTGATTCTGGTCGGCACCATGCCGATTGCCTACGCCCTGAACCGTTCACTGCCGCCGGATCAAATCCCGCGCGTGGCCGCGTTAACCCAGGTCACTGAACAGCAACTGCTAACGCTGCAACCGGCACCGGCTGCAATGCCCGCACCGCGTGAAGTACTGACCGAGTTTGTGCGCACCAGCCAGAACCGCCCTCAGGTACTCCCTGCCCTTGGCATGATGCTGGGCGATATCGGTGACCAGATCCGTCGTTATGGTGCGGTGGAGAATATCCCGGCGCAGGCGGTGACCAACACCCGTAACGATATGTATCTTGCCTCCGAAACCATCAAACATCTGCAATCGGCCAAAGTCGCGCTGCCGGAAGAGATTGCCAGCAATCTCACTGCCGTGAAGAAAGAGCTGGATGCCGCCACGCGCTTTATCCCGATGTGGGTGAAAGTGGTGGTCGCAATTGCCCTTGGCCTCGGCACCATGGTGGGCTGGCGCCGCATTGTGGTCACCGTCGGTGAGCGCATCGGCAAAACCCATCTGACCTACGCACAGGGTGCCAGTGCGGAGCTGGTGGCGATGGCGACCATCGGCGCAGCGGATGTCTTCGGCTTGCCGGTCTCCACTACGCACGTGCTGTCATCAGGCGTAGCGGGTTCAATGGCCGCCAACAAATCTGGTCTGCAGCTCTCAACGATTCGTAACCTCGCGCTGGCGTGGGTACTGACGCTGCCGGTCTCGGTCTTACTTTCAGGGCTGCTTTACGCTCTGTTTATTCATCTGTAACGGGGAAAAGTCATGGCGACACACGACAATAGCTTCCACAGCGAGACCTTTAATGCGCGTCTGCTGCAGGAGTTTTACGACAGCTACGATGAAGAGCTGGAAATGGAGCTGGACGATCTGCGCTTCAATGATAATGGCGAACCGCAGCAGGAAGGCGATAAGGCCTTTCGCCGCCGCTACTTCCGTGAGCTGCTGCATCTGCAGGGCGAGCTGGTTAAGTTGCAGGATTGGGTGATGCGTACCGGACATCGCGTGGTGATTTTGTTTGAAGGCCGTGATGCCGCCGGGAAAGGCGGGGTGATCAAGCGTATCACCCAGCGTTTAAACCCGCGCACCTGTCGCGTCGCCGCCCTGCCCGCACCGAACGATCGTGAGAAAACACAGTGGTATTTCCAGCGCTACATCGCTCACTTGCCTGCAGCCGGTGAAATTGTAATGTTTGACCGCAGCTGGTACAACCGCGCAGGCGTTGAGCGCGTGATGGGCTTCTGTAACGAAGCCGAAGTGGAAGAGTTTTACCGCAGCGTGCCGGAATTCGAAAAAATGCTGACCCGCAGCGGCATTCAGATCATCAAATACTGGTTCTCGATTACCGATGAAGAGCAGGAGCTGCGCTTCCTGAGCCGCATCCACGATCCGCTGAAACAGTGGAAATTGAGCCCGATGGATCTCGAAAGTCGTCGCCGCTGGGAGGATTACACCGAAGCGAAAGAAGAGATGCTGGAGCGCACCCATATTCCTGAAGCGCCATGGTGGGTGGTACAAGGTGTGGATAAGAAGCGTGCGCGTCTGAACTGCATCAGCCATCTGCTGCAACAGGTGCCCTACGAAGAGAGCGAGAGCAAAACCATTATGCTACCGACGCGCGAACGTCATAAAGATTATCGCCGCGCGCCAGTTCCTGAAAACATGGTGGTGCCAGAGAAGTATTAATTAACAGTTTGCACGGCTGCCTGGCGGCCGTGCTGCTGTTGCAGACGCAACGTAATGGCAAATGCGCCCAGTACCATCAGGGCCGCCGCCAGATACACTGACTGCATCCCCCAATGACCAATTAGCAACCCCGCCACCGGCCCCGTCAATCCCAGCCCTAAATCGAGAAACGCCGAATACGTCCCCAACGCCGATCCCTGATCCTGTTGCTGCACGCGTTTAACGGCTTCCACACCCAGCGCCGGGAACACCAGCGAGAAACCACCGCCGGTCAGGAACGCGCCGATATCCACCAGCCAGCTGCTGTCGGCCTGCCAGATTAACAGCAGACCGGCACACTCCAGCACAAACGACACCAGCGACACTTTCAACCCGCCAAAACGGGTGATGTAGCGGCCACCGGCCAGTCGCACCAGTACAAAGCCCAGGCTGAACAAGGTCAGGGCAAAGGCGGCACCGCTCCAGTCGCGGCTGGCAAAATAGAGCGTGATAAACGTCGAGATGACGCCAAAGCCGATGGTGCCGAAGCCCAGAGCCAGCCCGAACAGCCAGACGCGGCTGACCACGCGATGAAAAGGAATACGCACGCCCGCAGTGACGCTGACCGCCGCCTTACGACTCGCCATGCAGAAACCGATCACGCCCATCAACGCCACGAGTCCGGCAAACCCGCTGATGCCGAACATTTGATTGAGCAGCACTCCGAGCGGTGCGCCTATCGCCATCGCAAAGTAGGTGGCAACGCCATTCCAGGAGATCACACGCGCCGTCTGCAGCGGTCCGACAAGGTTCATCCCCCACAGTGTCGAACCCGTGCTGCTAAAGCTTTCTCCCACGCCCAAAAACAGCCTACCCAGCGCTAACAGCGCCAGACTCAGCATGGGTGTTGCGGTAAACAACGCGGCGAGAAGAGAGAGCACGCCGCTCATGCCGCAGCACACCAATCCCATCATCACCACGCGTTTCGGGCCATAGCGATCGGCCAGGCGGCCCGAATGCGGACGACTGAGCAGCGTGGCGAAGTACTGCAGGCTGATGATCAGCCCGGCGATGAACGAGCTGAAACCCAGCTGGTTATGCACAAATCCCGGCAGCACCGCGAGCGGCAGCCCTACTGAGAGATAGCAGAAGAAGGTGAAGACAATAACGGAAATGATGCGTTTATTTAACTGAGCATGACTCAGTACAGCGGCGTCAGACATAAGTGATGGCATTACAAATGAATGTGAAACGCTACTATAGCGCAATTAGCGTTGAGCTTGAACCTGACTTTACCTGGAACTGTGTCATGGCTTAATTCTGTATATTTCTATTATCGCTTTTATTGAAATATCGCCCCGGTAATTTCACTTTCCATTAATAATCAAACTTAATTCAATTTCATTTATGCATTGTTCTGACAAATCTGAAAAAAAACAATAATCGGAAAACGATTAACCAAAAACATTCCATTAAAAGAGCAGCAAAACCAACTGTTAATCCCTTCAGGTCGAATGAGTGCAGAGAGAGGCGCGCGCAATCATTCACATTAAGACATAGATCCCGCCCCTGATTGCCTTTAGGTTACAGATTATTCAATCAAACTTTGATCGTTACTTTCGGTGCGTAATCCACACGATGACGTGGAACCCGCATACCTGATTAAACCCATCTCTAACCTCTGTTCATTCTGTTCCCTACCGACCAGGAGAGATTATGAAGATAATCACCAGTGGAAGCGGATATCCTGAAAAAAGAAATATCATCACCAACCCACAGAATAAATATATTGATTGTCGAAAAAAGAATATCTACTTCTATTTAAATGCCGTCAGAGCAAGAATCTTACATAAAAATAAACAATTTATTTTTCTCCCGCTCCCCGGCTTGCTGCCACATGATGCGGATGTCATTCACCTCTTCAACGAAGTGGCCGACACCAAAAGGAACTGGATCGCCACTTTTGAAACCGAAATCCCGCGCGTACTGCCGGTGCCAGGAGTGGCGAAGTTCGACAATCCTCAACTGAAGTCGCAACTGCAATTAATCGCCAGAACGGAATGCCTGACGTTGATTGCCATCTCGCAATCGACGCTTAACATCCAGCTGAAGCTGCTCGACGCCTTTCCCGCGATCAAAGCCGCCGTCAGACACAAGCTTCACGTCCTGCATCCGCCGCAGCCGCTGCTGTGCGTCAAACCGCGTCTGATCTCGCCGGGAGAAATTCGTTTCATCTTTATCGGCAATGAGTTCTATCGCAAAGGCGGCGCGGAAGTGGTGCTGGCCATCTCCCAATTAACCGAAGAGGATGTGTTCACCCGCGGCCAGATTCAGGTGACGCTAGTCGGTGACATCACGCAACGGCATAATATCGCCCACCGACATTTTCAGGATGATGAAGCGTTCTACACGCGCATTGAGCACCTCATCAAAATCTCGCCGCACATTCAGCATTTCACCACCCTACCCAACAATCAGGTGTTGACCTTGCTGCAGCATTCGCACGTGGGATTGCTGCCCAGTTGGCAGGATACCTACGGCTTCTCGGTGCTGGAGATGCAAG
>AEWW01030068.1_pt1 | contig 24617 bp, 27 predicted proteins | sample 267848 | NCBI WGS metagenome assembly AEWW01 (sample SAMN00713649, study PRJNA62039) | ant fungus garden metagenome | place: Panama: Gamboa | collected Apr-2009 | depth 0.5 m m | reverse complement strand
AATTCGATGGGCGCCACTACATTCTGGAACAGGCGATTCGCGGTGACTTCGCCATCGTCAAAGGCTGGAAAGCGGACTGGTACGGCAATGTGATCTATCGCCACACCGCGCAGAATTTTAACCCACTGATGGCGATGGCTGCCCGTGTCACGGTGGTGGAAGTTGAAGAAATTGTGGCACCGGGTGAGCTGGATCCGGCGGCAATCCATACGCCGGGCATTTATGTCGATCGCCTGATTCAGGGCAGCTTCGAGAAACGCATTGAGAAACGCACCCTGAGTGAAGGAGGCGCACATGCTCACGCGTGAACAGATGGCGCAGCGCGTGGCGCAGGAGCTACGCGATGGCGATTACGTCAATCTCGGTATTGGTATGCCGACGCTGGTGGCCAACTACGTACCTGAGGGCATGGACGTGATGATGCAGTCGGAAAACGGTTTATTGGGCATGGGGGCGTTTCCCACTGAAGCCGAACTGGATGCCGACATGATCAACGCTGGCAAACAGACGGTGACCGCAAGAAAGGGTGCGGCAATCTTCGATTCGGCACAGTCTTTCGCCATGATCCGCGGCGGCCATGTTGATCTTACCGTGCTGGGTGCGTTGGAAGTGGACGTTAGCGGCAACATCGCATCGTGGATGATCCCCGGAAAAATGGTCAAGGGCATGGGCGGCGCGATGGATCTGGTGGCGGGTGCGGAAAACATCATCGTGATGATGACGCACGCATCAAAGCATGGCGAATCAAAACTGCTGTCCGAATGCACTTTGCCGCTTACCGGCGTCGGCTGTATTCGTAAAGTGATCACTGAACTCGGCTGGCTGGAGATTGAAGAGGGCGCTTTTGTGCTGCGTGAGTATGCGCCGGGCGTCACGCTGGATGAGATCCGTGCAAAGACGGCCGGGCAATTACGCATCGCCGATGATGTCCGTGAAATGCGTTTTTCCCAGGAGGCATCATGAACGAATGTGTGATTGTGGCAGCCACCCGCACACCCATCGGCCGTTTTCACGGTGCGCTGGCGTCTCTGACTGCAGCGGAGCTGGGCCAGCAGGTGATCGCCACACTGCTGAAACAAACCTCGCTCGATCCCGCGCTAATCGATGAGGTCATTATGGGGCAGGTACTCACCGCCGGATGCGGGCAAAACCCTGCGCGCCAGGCGGCCGTGGCGGCGGGTGTGCCTTACAGCGTGCCAGCCAGCACGCTGAACATGGTGTGTGGCTCAGGGCTGAAAGCGGTGATTCAGGCCGCACAAGCCATTCAAAGCGGTGCCGCCGGGATCATTATCGCGGGCGGTCAGGAGAGTATGAGCCAATCCCCTTATTTGCTGCCGGAGGCGCGAGGCGGCTGTCGTTTGGGGCACAGTCAACTGATGGACAGCGTGATCCACGACGGTCTGTGGGATGCGTTTAACGATTACCACATGGGGATCACCGCCGAGAATCTGGCCGATGAATACCACATCAGCCGCGCCGATCAGGATGCGTTTGCTTTGCAATCCCAACAGAAAGCGGTGGCGGCACAGCAGCAGGGCGCCTTCCGCGCCGAAATCACGCCCGTCACGGTGGCGCAGGCCAAAGGCGAGACATTGGTGATCGGTGAAGATGAACAGCCACGCGCGGACAGTTCAGCCGAGCGGCTGGCGCGTTTGCATCCCGCCTTTAAAAAGGACGGCAGCGTGACCGCAGGTAATGCTTCCAGCCTGAATGATGGCGCGGCCGCCGTGCTGTTGATGTCAGCATCACGCGCCGCCGCATTGGGATTGCCGGTGCTGGCGCGATTGACCGGGAGCGGCATGGCCGGTGTGGATCCGGCGGTGATGGGTATCGGCCCGGTGGCTGCGACCAACAAAGCCCTGAAACAGGCTGGTTGGGAGCTGGATCAAGTGGACTTAATCGAAGCTAACGAAGCCTTTGCCGCGCAGGCTCTGGCGGTAGGCAAAGCGCTTAACTGGCAGCCGGAACGGGTCAATGTCAACGGCGGTGCCATTGCGCTGGGGCATCCGATTGGTGCCTCCGGCTGCCGCATTCTGGTGACGCTCATTCATGCCTTGCAGCAGCGTGAGCGAAAGCGCGGTCTGGCAACGCTGTGTGTTGGCGGCGGCATGGGCGTCGCGCTGGCGGTTGAACGCCCGGATTGAGGCGGACCGATTCAAATTTTTGGCAATGTCTTTACCTTCAACCCTACAAAATAATAAGGAAGCAACATGAGTGTCGTTATTGCCCTCTCTGCGCTTGGGTTGCTGATGTTAGCCGCCTATCGCGGCTATAGCGTAATTTTGTTCGCCCCGATTGCCGCGCTGTTAGCGGTGCTGTTAACCGAACCGGCTGCGGTCGCGCCGGTGTTCAGCGGTCTGTTTATGGAAAAGATGGTGGGCTTTGTGAAGCTCTACTTCCCGGTGTTTCTGCTGGGTGCCATCTTTGGCAAGTTGATTGAGCTATCCGGCTTCTCACGCTCGATCGTCACGGCGGCCATTGCGCTGCTGGGGCGTCGACATGCCATCCCGGTGATTGTACTGGTGTGCGCACTGCTGACGTACGGCGGCGTGTCGCTATTTGTAGTGGCCTTTGCTGTTTATCCGTTTGCCGCAGAACTGTTTCGTCAGAGCAATATCCCTAAGCGCTTGATTCCGGCAACGGTGGCTCTGGGTGCGTTCTCCTTCACCATGGATGCACTGCCCGGCACGCCACAAATCCAGAACATCATTCCCGGCAGTTTCTTCGGCACTAACGCCTGGGCTGCGCCATGGTTGGGGTTGATCGGTTCACTCTTCATTATTGTGGTGGGCTTGCTGTGGCTGGATCGGCAACGCCGTCGGGCACAGGCCAACCAGGAACCCTATGGCACTAACCTGAAGAATGAGCCAGAAACAGCAGAAGATGTTCGCTTGCCGCATCCGCTGATCGCCATTCTGCCGCTGATTCTGGTCGGGGTGCTCAATCTCTGCTTCACCTGGTGGATCCCGTCGTGGTACGGCGCGCAGAGCAGCGTCACGCTACCGGGAAACCCCACACCGATCCTTACCGATATTAAGAAAACCACCGCGATTTGGGCAGTACAGGCGGCGCTGCTCAGCGGCATTCTGGTGGTGCTGATTTTTGGCTGGCGCAACATTCGCGGTCGTCTGGCAGAAGGCAGTCGTACGGCGGTCGCCGGTGCGTTACTGGCGGCGATGAATACCGCCTCTGAATACGGTTTTGGTGCGGTAATCGCTGCGTTGCCAGGCTTTGTCGTGCTGTCTGGCGTGCTGCAGGCGATTCCCAACCCGCTGCTCAATGAAGCGATCAGTATTACCGTGCTGGCGGGGATCACCGGTTCGGCATCGGGCGGGATGAGTATTGCGCTGGCAGCGATGGCAGAACACTTCGTGCAGGCGGCGCAGGCCACGGGGATTCCGATGGAAGTGCTGCACCGCGTGGCGGCGATGGCCAGCGGCGGGATGGACACACTGCCGCACAACGGCGCAGTGATCACCTTGCTGGCGATCACGGGGTTAACGCATAAAGAAGCGTATGGTGGCATCTTCGCCATCACCATTATCAAAAGTCTGGCCGTGCTGTTTGTGATTGGGGTGTTTTACCTCACCGGCATTGTCTGAAGGAGGATGAATCGATGCAATTAACGGGAAAAGTGGCACTGGTAACCGGGTCTACCAGCGGTATCGGATTAGGTATCGCGGAGCAACTGGCACTGGCGGGCGCCACGGTGATACTCAATGGCTTTGGTGAAGTGGAACACGCGAAAGCGGTTATCGCGGCCACTGGGGCAACAGTGGACTATCACGCGGCGGATATGTCCGATCCACAGCAAATCGCCGCGATGATTGAGTGGGCAGAGGCACACTATGGCGCGCTAGATATTCTGGTAAATAATGCCGGTATTCAGTACACCGCGCCGGTGGAATCTTTCCCGGTAGAGAAGTGGGATGCGATTATTGCCATCAATCTCTCTTCGGTGTTCCACACCAGTCGCGCCGTTTTACCCGGTATGCAGGCACGTCACTGGGGGCGCATCATTAATATCGCTTCTGTGCATGGGCTGGTGGCATCGAAAGAGAAAGCCGCCTATGTCGCTGCGAAGCATGGGGTGGTAGGGCTGACAAAAGTGATTGCGCTGGAGAATGCCCAATCACCGATCACCTGCAACGCCATCTGCCCGGGCTGGGTGCTAACGCCGCTGGTGCAGCAGCAAATCGATAAACGCATCGCGGCCGGCGAGGATGCCGAAACCGCGCGCCTGGCGTTATTGTCAGAGAAACAACCTGCTCAGGCGTTTGTTACACCTGAGCAGTTGGGAGCATTGGTGCTGTTTCTGTGCAGTGAAGGCGGTGCGCAGGTACGCGGCGCCGCCTGGAACATGGATGGCGGCTGGCTGGCGCAGTAACGCGTGGTGCCGTTACTTCGCCAGCCACTGTTGGATCAGTGCCAATGCATATGGCTCTGAACTCACGACCTGATGCTGAATGCCAAATAGCTTGCGCATTTTGACCAGTTGTTCACAGCGTTGCGCATCGGATTCAATACTGATCATGCCGCGGCAGATTTGGCTGAGAGTTTTGCGATGCTGAATCAGCCAGCGGCTACGTCGCTCGCGATCGGCATCGCTTTCGTCAACGCGCATATGGTCGTAGACCATCACAAAAGGCTCGCCTTGATCCATTAACTGTTGAGCATTAAAACTTTGATACATATCGTACTTATGTCAAATTAAGTTATCCAAAAAGATAATAACCCATGTAAACTATGTGTGATTTTTGTTCATTCAATTCATAGGATTACATATGGAACGTGAAAAGGAAGTTAAAGCGATTGAAGTAAAACTGATAGCGATAAGCGGCGGTAAAACTAAACTGGGTGGTATATTAAATGGAACCTGTGGAATTTCATGCCATGGCATCTCAGCCGTTTTAGAAGGGAATTTCGTTGAATACCAGGATGGGTCTCAAGCCACAGTTCTTCGCGATGAATCAACAACACTGGCGCAGCATGATGAGCATGGCAATAGCCTCACCGTAGCGGCCACTGGAACTATGCTTTCAAATGGCGACATGATAACTGATGCCGGCCAGCAGAACCTGGGTACGGTGATTTTCAGCAATCACACATCAGGTGTTTATGAGTTCGATGAGTCTGACATAGCAAAAATGAAGGCAGAGGGATTGCTATGAGTATGCTCCCTGGTATTTGGACGGGAGATACAACTACTCATGGTGGAGATTTAGTTGAAGGTGAACCAACGTTTACTTATGGAAATAAAGCTTCTGCTGTGTTAGTTGGTCATAAATTTTGGTGTCCTAAATGTTATTGCTGGTCAGTATTTGTTGAGGGTGAGCAAAGCTACACTGTTGATGGTCGGGCTAAAGTCTTACAAGGACATAAAGCTTCATGCGGTGCTTCTGCCATTCACACACAAGGATTTCATTATCATATAGTAACGACTGGAAGCTCAAAATCACCTCAACAACAATCGACTCAACTAATTGCTAATGAAGTCGATAAAAATAAGTCATCTGGTGATTATTATCATAAATTTTACATTGATAACCACGGCAATGGGAGTTTAAAATATGTTGTTTTGTCCGACGATAAAGTATTAGAACAAGGAACAGTATCATCCATTAAAGACTTTGCTATTGGCAGTGCATCACATGTAAGAACTGATAAGCCTGAAAAAATAACCCTCGCTATAACTCCACCTCGGTTAAAAATATAAAAAGGATCTTTTATGGGAGTGAAAAACCCCTACGCAGGTTTTAATGGCCGTACAGTAACTCAAGATACATACATTGTAAGAGAGTTAGAAAAAACTCGTTACTTAGATAAAGAAAATTATTCTAGAATTACAATCGAACCTATTACCATACAGCAGATCCCCAAAGCTATGTCACGAATGGGTTGGAAGCGCTCTGCTTCGTTTATGACCCGATGGCTAAATTCCCCTGCCTGGAAATGTCCTGAATCATGGAAGGACGGAAGGGAGTTGCCAGAAGGTATGTATATTCCAGATCAGCATTGTGATGATACGACGATAAAGATGTCTTGGTTGATCGGCTACCCTAGGGTAGCTAATGCTGTGACTAAACTTCTCAATGAAAGAGCACTATCACCTGCGGCACTAAAAATGACGGCCAAAAGGCTTAAGCGTCTCGGATGGGATGGGTGTGGCGCATATACCTTTGGGCGAAAGAATATTCTTGGTCGGCCTTCTATGTCTGCGAGGGAGTTAGAGCAAAATTACCAAAATAATTATCTTGGGGTAGGAGATAATTTTACTCTTCATCTAATGTGGGACACCTTAGATGATGTATTTGGTTCTCTTGGGACATTCAGTTTGAAGGTGGGAGTAATAGGAACAGCCTATAGTGATTCATCTAAGAATGTATTTTTTGAACCATCATATGCAGGAGTCTATGTAAAAGATTTCTATGATTTCAATAATGATAATGGCTGGGATCAACCCCTTGGTGTGTGGACTGAGGATGGAATTTTAACCAGGGGCCAAAGTGTGATCAGCATACCCAATATTAAAACTATTACTCTAAATAAAAAGACAATGAAATGTGCCTACGTGTTTAATTCTGATTTTTTAAAGTACAGAGATAAAACGGGGCGGGGAGGAGATTTTATCGTTTTTTCTGATGTATACTGGGTGAGGTTAAGTGGAGTGTATCCTTTGCCCTGGGGTTAATGATTTGGCCTCCTTAAAAAGGAGGCTCTGTGTTTTATCCGAAATTATAAATCACCAACCCGCATGTTAAGTATCCAAATAAAAGGCTTGTCAAATATCTTAATCTTAATTCTTTAATAGAGTAAGAAGTGAAAAAATAGAAAACTAGCATGCTAAGGCACAGGGTGCCTGAAAAACAAATAGTGAAAAATACACCCCATCCAGGCATATTCCCCCTATATGGATTGATTAGGTCATATGTGTAAGGTGGAAGTAAAATCTGACCAATCAGAAAGACTGATAGATATCCATATCTAAAGCGCCGGAGCTTGATACTAAATCTGGCTACTTCAGCACCCAGGAACGCTGCTATTGAGCCTGATGAAATAGCAATTGCATAAGGAACTGCATTATGAGGCATATGTCCAAATCCCTTTCTGACAGTGTGGTTTTATAATACTGGTCATCCTACTACAAAATTCTCTAAAACAGAGGTTTCAACAGCGTTTTTAGTGCGGCTTTATCCACGCGGCAATACACTCTTTCATCACGCGCAGGCGCTCATCCAGCGCCGCTTTGGCACTGAGGTCCTGCTGGTAGATAATCGACAGCGTTGACTGATTGATCAGATAGAAAAAGCCCAGCGCGGAGATATTGATGTTGAGTTGCATCACATCGATATCCTCGCGCACGTTTCCTTCGACGCGTCCACGCTGCAGCAATTGCTGGGTGATACTGCTCCAGCTCTGATTAATCTGCACGGTGATGTCAGAATCTTTGAGATGCCGCGCCTTGAGCTGATTTTCGCTGTTGAGCAGGCGAATGAATTCGGGATTTTTCAGGTAATAGTGCCAGGTGAACTCCACCAGCTGCAAAATTGCCTGATCGGCGGGGAGGTGATCGAGCTTTAAGGCTGCTTCCTGCTCGCGAATGTCACGATAGGCTTCTTCCAGCACGCGGGTAAACAGAATGTCTTTGTTAGTGAAGTAGTAGTAAATCAGTTGCTTATTAGCATGAGCGCGTTCGGCGATGCTATCGACGCGTGCACCGTCGAATCCTTTCTCAGCGAACTCGGCGCGCGCGGCCATCAGTATCCGCACCTGCTTATCCGTTACATCCTCAATGTTACTCGCGACACGATCAACCAAAGCAGAACCCTCACACATCACTGTTTTACTGAGCATTATAGTGCCCCTTTTTGCGCATAAAACAAGGGCGAAAGATTTTCAACTAACTAGTTGGTTATGTGAATTCGATCAAAGTCAGGTCTCTTTATGCCCACTATAGTGACGTCATCAACCAGTTAGTTGATTGATTATGAATCAGCGAACGGCGGAGCGTTGAAATAGATGTTGAACGTGTTACTTCCATCACAAACGACTTTGAGGTGAATACATGGCGCAGATTCCAGTGGGCATCATCATGCACGGCGTAACCGGGCGAATGGGTAAAAATCAACATCTCATCCGTTCGATTGTGCAGATTCGGCAGCAGGGCGGTGTGGCGCTGGCCAATGGCGACCGATTGATGCCCGATCCGATTCTGATTGGCCGCAACGCGGAAAAAATGGCTGCGCTGGCGCGGGAATTTGGTATCGAACGTTGGGGAACCAACATTGATGAAGCACTGAATAATCCGCATGACATCATCTTTTTTGATGCAGCCACCACCCAGGCACGTCCGGCGTTGCTGAAGAAAGCCATCAGCAAGGGGAAACACGTCTATTCGGAAAAGCCGGTAGCGATGGGGCTGGATGATGCGCTGGATCTATACCATTTCGCACAAGAAAAAGGCGTGTGTCACGGCGTGGTGCAGGACAAGCTATGGCTGCCGGGTCTGCAAAAGCTGCGTTTGCTAAATGAATCCGGCTTCTTTGGTCGCGTGTTATCGGTGCGCGGTGAATTTGGCTACTGGGTATTTGAAGGCGATCGCCAACCGGCCCAACGTCCATCCTGGAACTACCGCAGCGAAGATGGCGGCGGCATTATCCTCGACATGATTTGCCACTGGCGCTACGTCATCGACAACCTGTTCGGTGAAATCAAAAGCCTGAGCTGCATCGGCGCAACCCACATTCCACAGCGCTGGGATGAACAGCAGCAACCTTATGACGCCACGGCGGATGACGCGGTGTACGCCACCTTCGAACTGCACAACGGCGCGATTGTTCAGATCAACAGTTCATGGTGCGTGCGCGTGCGCCGCGATGATCTGGTGACATTCCAGGTGGATGGCGTCAACGGTTCAGCGGTGGCTGGCCTTAGCGATTGCTTTACGCAGGCTAGCGTCAATACGCCAAAGCCGGTCTGGAATCCGGATATCCGTCAAACCCATAACTTCTTCGATGACTGGGCCAGCGTGCCGGATACCCGGGTCTACGACAATGCATTCAAAGTGCAGTGGGAGCTGTTTTTACGCCACGTCTGGGGCGAAGGGGAGTATCGCTGGGATCTGCTGGAAGGAGCCAAAGGTCTGCAACTAGTCGATCTGGCTCTGAAAAGCTGGAAAGAGCGTCGCTGGGTTGATGTGCCATCGCTGGATCGCTAAGGAGCCGAACATGAGTCGTCCCCATTACGAACAGCTTTCGCTCAACACGGCGACCGTGCGCCAGCAGTGGGATTTACGCCAAATCATTGAAGGTTGTGCGCGCCATGAGATTCGCGGCATCTCGCCGTGGCGCGATCAGGTAGCAAACATCGGTTTAGCAGAAGCGGCGCGGCTGATTCGTCATCACGATCTGCGGGTGAGTGGCTACTGCCGGGGTGGCATGTTTCCCGGCGTTGATCAGCAAGCACGCCAGGCGACCCTGGCCGACAACCAGCGAGCGGTGGATGAAGCGCTGGAATTGGGCGCAGAGTGCCTTGTGCTGGTGGTCGGCGGTTTGCCGCCAGGTTCGAAAGATCTGCCGGGGGCGCGACAGCAAGTGCGTGATGGACTCAGCGCTCTGCTGGAGTACGCCCGCGCGGGCGGCATGCCGCTGGCGATTGAACCGCTGCATCCCATGTACGCGGCGGATCGTGCCTGCATCAACACGCTGAAACAGGCTAACGACCTCTGCGATGAGCTGGGCGACGACGGACTGGGGATTGCCGTCGATGTCTATCACACCTGGTGGGATGCTGAGTTTTATCAGGAAATCGCCCGTGCGGGTCTGAAACGGCTGCTGGCGTTTCATATCTGCGACTGGCTCACGCCTACGCGGGATCTGCTGGAGGATCGCGGCATGATGGGCGATGGCGTTATCGATATCCGCGCGATGCGGGAAGCGGTAGAAGCCCAGGGTTATCGCGGACTACATGAAGTGGAAATTTTCTCCCGCCTGAACTGGTGGACTCAGGATCCAGATGAGGTGCTTAAGACCTGCAAGGCTCGCCATCTGGCGCACGGTTAACCGTATCTGACAGAGCTGAAAAGCTGTTTTCGTCGGTCACAGACATTGTCGAGGAAAAGATGAATACAGATACCCGCAAAATGATTCTGGTCACCGTGCTGTGCGGCCTTGGCTACATGATGTACTCGGTGGATCGCATGACGGTGTCATCAGCCATCGGGCTGATCGCTGGAGAGTTTGGTCTCGGTAAAGCGGAGAGTGGCATTCTGCTCTCCTCCTTCTTTTTTGGCTTCATCGTCTTTTTGTTCATTTCCGGCATTATCGCCGACAAGTTAAGCGGCAAACCGGTATTGATTCTCGGCCTGATGATGTTTTCACTGGCGACACTGTTAACGGGTATCGCCGGCAGCATGACCAGCCTGATTTTTTACCGCGTGATGACGGGCATCGGTGAGGGCATCTTCTGGCCTGCCGCCTCGCTCGAAGTGGCCAACGTGACCAGCGAAAAACAGCGCACCACCGTGATGTCACTCTATTGGATGGGGTATCCGATTGGCGGATTCCTCGGTACATGGATGGGCGCCATGCTCGGTCCGATCTTTGGCTGGCGCGTGGTGTTCTACGTGGCGGGTGCCATGGGCATGCTGGTGGCGCTGTTGTATCTGGTGCTGGTGAAAAATGATCGTAAACCTGCCGAGTTGATTGCACGCCAGGCGGCGGAGAAAGTGCCATTAAGAACCTTGTTCCGCCATGCGCCGGTGTTGCTGATGGCTGCGTTCTATTTCGTGCTGCTGGCAGGCTGGTGGATTGTGCTGCTGTGGGCACCGAGCTATTTGATGCAGGAAAAAAATCTGTCGATTGGCACTGCAGGCACCATCGCCAGTCTGCTCGGCATTACTGGTGCGCTGGGCGGTTTTGTATTGGGGCGCTACTGCGATAAGGGCGATTTCAAGCGTCGTCGCACCATTCTGATGACCATTACTTTTATCAGCGGGCTGGTGATGGCCGCCATGGCATTCAATCTTTCGGTGCCGTTGGTGATTGTGCTGGTGCTGATCCTCGGTTTCCTTGGCTATCCAATTACACCCATTGTTCTCTCGCTCACTGCTGAACTGGTGCCGCCTTCTCTGCGCGGTTCCGCCATCGGCTTTGTGATGAATATGGGGATGGCGGCGGGCGGCATCTCGCCAATTGTGGCGGGTTATTACGCGCAGCATTACACCCTGCAACCGGTCTGGCTGGTCGCCGCCTGCGTCATTATCTGCAGCAGCCTGGTATTGCTGGGGGTGCGTCGCCTGCCTATCGGAAGCCACAACAGTTCGCAGAATGTGATGCCGTCCGGGCATCTGGCAAAACACTGAAATAAGGAACAGAACCATGTCTGTGAGCAATAAAGTGCGTTTACTGGATCGCAACGGTCAGCCCTACAGCTACATCATGCAGGGTGAGCGCCACTGGAGCGTACCGGCGAAACCGCTATTGAACCGTGACGTTTATGCCGCTGCGCATGTGGTTGCCGACCCGCAGCGCATGCAAAATCCGCATAGCGATATGGCGATTGACTGGGACAGCACGCTGGAATATCGCCATCATTTAATGTCGCTGGGATTGGGCATCGCGGAAGCCATGGATACCGCGCAACGCGGCATGGGGCTGGATTGGCCAACCGCGCTGGAGCTTATAAAACGCAGCGTTGAGCAAGCGAAAGCGTATCCGGGGGCACGGGTCGCCAGCGGGGCTGGCACCGATCATCTGACGGACTTTTCCCAACTGACCCTACAGGATGTGATTGCCGCGTATGAGCAGCAAATCTCAGCAATCGAAGCCTGTGGCGGCCGTATTATCTTAATGGCCAGTCGCGCGCTCGCCGCCATTGCTAAAGGGCCAGAGGATTACATCACCGTTTACAGCACGCTTCTGCGCCAGGTGCGTGAGCCAGTTATTTTGCACTGGCTGGGGGACATGTTTGATCCCGCACTACGCGGTTACTGGGGCGGCGCGACGATTCACAGTGCGATGGAGGTTTGCCTTGCGGTGATTCGCGAAAATCAGGCAAAAGTAGAGGGGATAAAGATCTCACTGCTGGATAAAGATCGAGAAATTGAGATGCGGCGCCAGCTACCGGCTTCCGTCAAAATGTATACCGGCGATGACTTTAACTATCCCGAACTGATCGCCGGAGATGAGCAAGGCTTCTCGCATGCGCTGCTGGGCATTCTCGACGGCATTGCACCGGCCGCCACCAGCGCACTGCATGCATTAGCACAGGGCAATCGCGCCAGCTTTGAACGGATACTGGCACCGACAGTGCCGCTGGCACGGCATTTGTTCTCGGCACCCACTCAGTATTACAAGGCGGGCATCGTGTTCCTGGCCTGGTTGAATGGCCATCAGAAGCATTTCACCTTGCTTGGCGGCATGCAGAGTGCGCGCAGTCTGACGCACTACTCTGAAGCGTTCAGACTGGCGGATGAGGCTGGTTTGTTGAATAACGCGGATGTGGCTGCTGAACGCATGTGGTCGCTGGCGAAAATGCACGGTATTTAGCCTTTCGGCTTAACGCGATTAGAGGCTATTTAAGCCGTCCGGATTTCTGACGGAAAAGAAGACTCACTCGGTTAGAGCGAAAAAAAGCCCGCCATTAGCGGGCTTGATAGCAGCGGCTATCGAATAATCTCGTAGGTGACGCGCGTGTATGTACTGCAACCACGATTGTGGCAGTCTATTATTGCAGGAATATTTTGTTACTGAACATACCGTTTCCTGATGGCTGTATAGCCGTGGGCTTCAAGCGCTGACTCATACGTATTGAATATTGAGCGCACCCTGTGCTGATGTGGTGATCTGCGCCTGAACCCGCCACGTTGTGTGTATGCGTTCGGGTGTGAGGACGGCTTTGGGCTTACCCGTTGAAACCACACGCCCCTGATCGAGTACCACAAGGTGTTGGCAATATTTTGCCGCCAGATTCAGATCGTGAAGAGCAATCACCACCGTCACGGGCAGCGAAGAGATAAGACGCATCAATTCAAGCTGGAATTGGATGTCGAGGTGATTGACGGGCTCATCCAGCAGCAAAACATCCGGTTTTTGCGCCAGTGCGCGGGCGATTTGGCAACGCTGGCGCTCACCGCCGGATAATCGTTGCCAGCAGCGGTCGACCAAATTTTCCAGTTGCATTAACCCCACCGCCTCGTCAACGGCGCTGGCATCCTCTGCCGTCCAGAACTGGAATGCGCCACGATGAGGTGTGCGCCCGAGACGAATAATGTCAATCACCGTGAGTTCATCATCGGCCTCGGCGTGTTGCGGGACAAAGGCCAGTTTGCGCGCCAGCTGATTGCGCGAAAGTTGGTTCAGCCTCAGTTCGCCGAGCGTTATCTTCGCGCCCGAATCAGGCATTAGCCCAGCCAGCGCACGCAGTAGCGTAGATTTTCCTGAACCGTTGGGCCCAAGCAAACCTACGGTTGCAGACTGAGCTGCGTCGAAGGAGACCGTGGTAAGGATGCGACGCGCTTGAAGTTGGACGCTAAGTTCACTGACCGATATCGTCATCGTTTAGTTGCCCTTTCGTTGATAGAGAAGGAAGGCAAAAGCAGGGGCGCCCACTAATGCAGTCACCACGCCGATGGGTAAAACCTGATGTGCGATCAACGTTCTCGACATCAAGTCGGCAAGGATCATGAAATGGCAGCCCGACAGGAATGTCACGGGAAGGGTGATAAGGTGTCGCTGTCCAACCAGCATGCGGGTCACGTGCGGGATGACCAATCCGACAAATCCCACCGCCCCAATTGAGCTGACAATCACCGCCGTGATGAATGCCGTAATCAACAGCAACACCACCCGCACTTTCACAACCGGAGTACCTAACGTTACCGAGACATCGACACCAAATGAAAACGTGTCCAGCGTGCGTGCATAGCACATGATCACCCCAAATCCGCTGACGATGACGATGGCGCACAGAACGGCATCTGGCCAGCGAACGCCGCTTAAACTGCCTAAGAGCCAAAACATCACACCGCGCGATTGCTCCGCATTGGCTGATGTGCTGACGATGTAAGACGTGAGCGCATTGAACAGCTGTGTTCCGGCAATACCGGCCAAAATGATGCGCCCGGTGTTTTCCCCCATCCCTCTTGAGAGCAAAATAATCAAGCCAAACGCCAGGCAAGCGCCGACAAAGGCACCGCTGCCAACCGTCAACACGCCGCTGCCAATACCCAGCAGCATCACCATTACGGCCCCGGTGGAAGCACCCGCAGAGATACCCAACAGGTAGGGTTCCGCCAGCGGGTTTCTTAACAACGATTGCAACACCAGGCCACAAATCGCCAAGCCACCTCCACTGCAGGCGGCCATAAAGGCCCGGCTCATCCGATATTGCCAGACGATGCCAGCTTCAACGGGAGGGAGATCATAATGCGTCAAGCCCACCCCGTTGGTGATCGCCTGGAAAGTGGCGCTCAATGAAATGGACATATCGCCAATGCTGGATGAGAAGATCATCATCACGGGCAGGCTGATAAGGCCCGTGATGAAAATAAAGCCGATCTTAAATGGGTAAGCCCGATTCATACTATTTAAACGCGGCAATCTGCTGACCGATCAGCTCAACAGCATCGACATTGCGCAGGGATGGATTGAGTGACATCGCTGGCACGACCACGATATGACCCTGTTTGACCGCACTCATTTCGCGTGTAACGGGATCGCTGGTGAGAAAAGCCTGTTTTATGGCGACATCATCGGCCGGATACAGCCTTCTCTCCATGCTGGCGATGACGATGATATCGGGCTGAGATTGTGCGATATGTTCCCAACTCACGGCGGGCCATTCATCGGAGGAATCAATGATATTTTTGAGGCCTAGAGTCTGAGTGATCCAGCCTGGCGCACCATCACTGCCTGCGATCCACGGATCGCCTTTAAGGCGTGTGCTTGAGAACCAATACACCACCTTAAGGGGTTTGCTGGTGTGAAGCGCCGCCTGTTGTTGTGCCTGAGCGATTCGTGCAGATAACTTCTCCTTTAAGGCCTCGCCACGCTCCGTCACATCGAAGATGTCGGCAAGCGCGGTGATTTCATCATAAATCACCTCAATCGAGTAAGGTTTCACGCGCGCACCGTCGCCGTTTGAAGTGGCGGTGACAGATTTGCCCTGACAATCAGCAGGTGAAATCCAGGTTTTGATGCCCAGTTGTTCGAATTGATCGCGAGTAGCGACTTCACCCTGAGGCCCAACATGCCAGCTGTACTGCGCCAAAACCAAATCAGGTTTTTGCGCGACGACGGCTTCAAAGCCCGGTGAGTTGTCCGCAAGGCGCTTAAGACCACTGCCAGCCTGTGCTAATTCAGGGGGGAGAGGGCCGAACCAGACGGCGGTTCCCGCAATTTTACTCCCCAGGCGAAGTGCCAGAAGGAGCTCAGTTTCATGCTGACCAATGGTCACCACGCGTGCAGGTGGTCGTGAAAAGGTTTCCGTTTTACCGCAGTTTTCAATGTTGAGTGGAAAGGCGGAAGCCAGTGCGGCTGAACTGCTGAATACCATTATGAGTGCTAAAAGGCGGGTCGAAAAAGTGCGCATGATTTACCGATTACGTAGCGTTATGTTATAACGTAACATAATGGCAAGTCTGATGTATTCATGTCAATTGATTCTGATACCCATTGTTAGTGTTAAGGCTGTTGAAGCGAAGTCCGTGGCCCGGACTTCACTCTGATCTTAACCCGGACCATCACTCCCTGCCGCCAGCAGAGGCACCACCACATCACTGATCGGTGTCGCGATGCCTTGTGCTTTGCCGCGTCGCTGCACCACGCCATTACGGATGTCCCACTCAAGCGGGCGATTGGCCTGACGATCCGCCAGGATAGAGGTGCCTAAATCTGCCGGGGCGCGATGGAAGCCAGCCATAATTTCCTGCGGCACGTTGTCGCTCAGATTGGCGCCTTCCGCACGCGCCACAGTCAGACACTCCCGCAGATAGGCCAGACCCAGCTCGGTGATATCTTCGCGCTGAAACATCCCGGCGCGGCGATTGGCGAGCACCATTAAACCGGCGACGGCGTTTTGCAACAGTTTGCGCCAGGCAATGGTGAGGAAATCTGCCTCCAATTCGACCGCACAGCGCGAGTCTTGCAGTGCTTGCACAATACGCTGTGCTGGCGCGACGTCGGGCAAAGTCAGGCGCGGCTTCGCGCGTAACCACACCGAGGCATCAGGCTCGCGCTGAGCCGGGAACCACACCACAGAAGGCAGTACCGTTGCGCCATTGACTAATGGAGACAGCTGTTCAACTTGCTCCACGCCATTTTGCAGCGCGCACACCACCGTATTCTCATCGCACAACACCGCCAGCCAGGGTGCAATTTCCGCCACCTGCGTGGTTTTGACCGCCACAAACACCAAATCAAAGGGCCTGGCGATCGCTTCAGGATTGCTCAGCACCGGGCCAGGCACCACAACCTCACCGTCTTCGTGGCGCAGCAGCAATTGCGCATGCGCTGTACGCCCGCACAGTTGTGGCGTGCGATTCACTTCATGCAGCGCAGCAGCCACAGTGGTGCCGATGGCGCCGGGTCCGACAAGGGCGATGGTTGGAAACTCAGACATGCAGTTATTCTCCTGTTTATCCAGTGCTGGCCTCAGGGTCAGCGAAAACTCACTATTACAGCCTGGCATTGTGACTGAATGATGTGCGTTCCATCGGCCAGATAGAAAAATAATAGCGCGGGATAATCACTCAACCCCTGCCTTAAAAGGGCGAATTACAGCAGGGCTATCTGTTTCTGTTGCAGCAGTTGCTGCATCTCAGCATCAGGTTCTCCATCAACAATCAGTGTGCTGGCCAGTGACAGATCGCCAATAGCGAACGCCGATGCTGAGTTGAGTTTCTCTTTAGAGACCATCACCACCGTTTCCGCCGCACGCGCCGCCAGTGCACGTTTCACACCGGCTTCTTCGTAATTACCCGTAGTTAACCCTGCGGTTTTGTGCACACCGGTGACACCCATGAAAAACAGGTCTGCATTGATGCGTGCAATGGCTTCGATCACCGCAGATCCCACGGCCACCACTGAGTGACGATACAGTTGGCCGCCAATCAGAATCACCTCAACCAGAGGAAAATCAACCAGTGCGACGGCAATGCTCGGACTGTGCGTCACCACGGTAAAGGCCAGTTCTTTGGGCAGCAGTTGCACCATTTCCGCTGTGGTTGTACCGCCATCGATTATCACCACTTGTCCCGGCTGGATCAGTTGAACGGCTTTTTGCGCAATCAGGCGCTTAGAAGTGATTTGCACGTTTTTGCGTGTTTCGAAAGGAGCAATAGCAGCAGAAACCGGCAGCGCACCCCCGTGGACACGTTGCAGTAATCCCTCGCTGGCCAACTCCCTTAAGTCACGGCGAATCGAGTCTTCAGAGACGCTAAAGCGTTGGCTAAGCTCGCTTGACATTACTTGTTGCTCATCGGCAAGAATGGCCAATATCTGCTGTTTACGTTGGCTTGAAAGCATGAATTTCTTGTTCGTGTTTTTGCTTGTATGTGCACGATTATGCATGATAACGTCTGTTTTGTCAGCCATCGGGAGACCAAACATGCAGCATAAAGTGCGCAATATTCGTGAGCAGTTGTTATCCGACAACTGGTACACCTTAAAAAAATACACCTTCGATTTACAGCGTGCCGACGGCAGTTGGCAACAGCAAAGCCGCGAAGCTTACGACCGTGGCAATGGTACGGTGATTCTTCTCTACAACCGCCAAAAACAGACGGTGGTCCTGACCCGCCAGTTCCGCTTTCCCATCTTTATCCATGGGCATGATGGCTTTTTGATCGAGGCCGCAGCCGGTTTGCTGGATAACGCCTCGCCGGAAACGCGCATTATTGCCGAGGCAGAAGAAGAAACTGGTTACACTGTCACAAAAATTGAGAAGGTGATGGAGGCTTATATGAGCCCGGGTTCGGTGACGGAGAAGTTGTTTTTCTTTATCGCGGAATATCACGATGGCGACCGAAAGCATGCTGGCGGCGGTCTGGAGGAAGAGGGGGGAAGATATCGAAGTACTGGAGTGGCCTTTCGCACGAGCGATGGCGGCGGTTCGTCACGGTGAAATCCAGGATGCTAAGACCATTATGTTGCTGCAACACCTGGCGTTAAACAGACAATTTGAGGAGCACGCGCAATGATGATTTTGATTGCAGGCCCGGTTCGCAGTGGTACAGATGGCGACAGGCAACTGATCGAGCGAAACATGCAGAAACTCGATCAAATGGCGTTACAGGTTTATCAAAAAGGTCACACGCCCGTGATTGGGGAATGGCTGGCGTTACCGCTCGCCAGCGCGGCGGGTTCACAGCGGATTGGGGATGAAATCAGTGAAGCGTTCCTCTATCCCGTTGCGCATCGTCTTATTCAAAGCTGTAATGCCGTTTTACGCATGCCCGGCGCCTCAACGGGTGCGGATAAGGATGTGCAAGTCGCCAGGGCTTTGGGGCTGAGTATATTCAGCGATATCGATGAGATTCCAGCGGTACAGAGATAAACAGGAAACTTATAGACTGGCACTGCTGTCTGTAACTCATCGGTGTACCTACATTGGGTGATGAGCGATGAACTCGGTTCTGTTGATAGAAGATGACCTCAGGCTGGCAGGAATGATTCTGCCGTATCTGACGCAGTATGAATTCAAGGTTGAACACAGTGCCAGTTCGCAGGACGCGCAGTTAAAAATGAAGCAGCACGCTTACGATGTGGTGCTGTTAGACCTGATGCTAGGTGATGCTGACGGTCTGGCGCTTTGCCGTGACATTCGTAGCCAGTGTTTGCATGAACCCGCCATCATTATGGTGACGGGGCGAGGCGACCCTGCAGACAGGATTATCGGGCTAGAAGTCGGTGCAGATGATTACTTACCAAAACCTTTTGAGCCCCGAGAATTGCTGGCGCGCATGCGTGCGGTGCTGCGACGTATTAAGTCGGGCAACGGAGTTCGTGAAACAGGTTTAATTCGTTCTGGCTCACTGGAAATTGATACTGCTGCGCGCACGGTCATGTTGAACCAGAATACCTGTTCTCTGACCTCATTGCAGTTTGACCTGTTAGTTTCATTAGCCCGGAATGCCGGCAGGGTGTTGAACCGGGAACAGATTTGGCAGTCAGTCCGTGGTGAAAGCTATGAAAGTTTTGACCGTGCGATTGACGTGCACATTGGCCGCATTCGTCAAATGATTGAAGACGATCCACGTGTGCCAAAACGTATTATCACCGTACGTGGTGTGGGCTATGTATTTTCGGTGTTGCCTGGTGCATGAAGCGCATCACCGATTTACCCATTCATTTGCAAATTTTCACCGCCTTCAGCTGCGCGCTGTTGCTGGTTGTGGCATGTACTATTGCGCTCTGGTTATGGAGTGATGATAACAACCGCCATATCGACGCCTTCGCCACCTTTTCCGAGCTAGTGGAGAAAAATTTACCGCCTGCGACCGCTTCTCCTAAGGTGCAATCCGCCGCCATTGACCAATGGATCGCACGAGCTCATACACGCTTTGCGCTATTCGCTGCCGATGGCACGCCATTGAGCCGTCCGCTGAGTCCTCCGCTGGCGTTTCCAAAACGTGTCGTACATGGTGGGTTGTTTGATGATTGGTACGGGATGCGCTTTGTCTGGCAGCTTAAAGATAAACGCGTATTGGTCATTCAGTTCAGTAGTGACCGGCAGAAGCGTCCGTGGTTTTTTATCCTGATGCTGTTGCTGCTCGCGGCCAGCGTTGCACTGATCTCTTTCCCAGTCATCCGGCGTTTAACGGCACGACTGGAATCCCTTCAGCGCAGTGTTGAATCGCTGGGTAAAGGGGATCTTCGAACACGCATGCCTGTGGCCGGACGAGACGAAGTCGCGCAGTTAGTCGAGAGCTTTAACCGTTCTGCCACCCAGATCGAACAACTGGTGCAATCGCAAAAAACCATGTTGGCCAATGCCTCACACGAACTACGCTCGCCTTTGATGCGAATTCAAATGGCAGCAGCACTGCTAGAGCAAACTGATTCTGCTCCAGGACGTGAATTACAACGCAGCGTGGGGGAATTAGATGCTCTTGTAGAAGAAATTCTCACATTAAGCCGCCTGGAGTTATCGCCCAATGTGATCAACGGTGAGCTGAAATGTGTTGATGTTACAGCCATTGCTGCTGAAGAGTGCGCGCGTGCGCAGGTTGAATTGAACGCCGCACATATCGTTGCTGAAGTCGATGCGCGATTGTTGCGGCGTCTCCTGCGAAATTTGATCGAAAACGCGGTGCATTACGCCGGACGTAATATTCAGGTCGAACTCAATGACAACGGTGATGGTCACTTTATCCTACAAGTAAAAGATCGTGGGCCAGGGATCCCGGAAGCGGAACATGCGCAGGTCTTTGAGCCGTTCTATCGTTTAAGCCGAAGTGGTAACGGCTCCGGCTTAGGTCTCGCATTAGTCCGCTCAATCACCGTATACCATGCAGGCAGTATCACACTGAGGAATCGTGCTGGGGGCGGTGCCTGTTTTAATGTACGCATTCCGCTCGCTGTTACATAACTTTACCGGGGATAAAAACAGGATTTACAAGGGAGTGTTGCAATCATTGGGCTTAACTCACGCCCTATTGCAACCAAAGGATGAATTTGATGCGCTTCACTCTGGCTCAACCTGTGACGCTATTATGCCTGCTCTCTTTATCGCCGATATCTGCTGTAGCCGCAGATGATCACCGTGAATTCTCTGGCTACATAGGGGGTGGTGTTGGCGCGAAGCCAAACTATTCAGGTGCTAAAGACAATAAAACGGAGTTCATTCCTGCGTTCAAACTGGCATATGGTCCTTTATTCGTCGGCGGGGTCGATGATCTGGTTGCATTAGGCTGGAATGTCGTGAAAACCGAACACTGGACTTTCGCGCTGGGCGCGGGGACGGATATCTCACCACGGGAGGAATCCGATGATGAACATCTGCGTGGGCTTGGCAATATTGATGTAACGCCACGCGCCTTCACCTCTGCCACTTACGAAAACGACTGGTTCAAAGGCGGAATCATCGCCACTCAAGATATTGGCGGTAATCAGCAGGGTTTCAAACTTTCCTCGTATGCGCATCTGCAATGGCATCCAATGGACAATCTGCGCCTTTACACGGGCCCGACGCTAAGTTGGGCTGACAGTAATTATCTGCAAACGCAGTATGGAGTTACGGCAGCACAGTCCGCGCGCAGCGGCCTGTCCCGTTACACGGCTGATGCCGGTATTGAGAAGATTGGCTGGGATGTCGGCATGGATTATGAAGTGACGCCATCCTGGCTGTTAGGTGCGCGCGTCAGTGCACAACGACTGCAGGCAGATGCTGCCGAGAGTCCGGTCACTCAGCAAGCCAGCCAGGTAACCGGTGTTTTATTTCTGGCATGGCGGTTTTAAACAGTGGGATAGAGTTAATAATCAACAAAAAGTTGATCAGTGATGTATGAAATGCTATTTTTCTACAAAATGTAGAAGTAATGGTACGGAGATGTCTTCAAATACCGACGAACAATATGTCGCCGACTTAATGCGCATGCTGGCTGGCGCGGTACAGGTCATCGGCAGTGTGATCCAGCGTAATGCTGAAGTCGTGCTGCACGACCTGCGTCAGCCTGAATATTCGATTGCTGAGATCGTGAATGCGGAAGTGACGGGACGTAAACGGGGTGATTCCGTTTTAGCTGGATTACGCACCGACCGGGCATTTATCAGTGCGATGGAACGCAAAGATGAAGCCATTTCCCTGCTGCTGGATTACCCCACTTTTACTGGCGAGGGCAAGCCGCTTCGCAGCAGCACAGCCATTTATCGCGATCGCCACGGAGTGCCTTTTGCCGCACTCTGCATCAACGTCGATAACGCAGACATTGAGCAGGCGCTGCGGGTGCTGCAATCCATGACCGCAATGGGTCAACCCGATGTGCAGATCGCTGGAGCCGAACCGGCAGCGGAAACCCAGAGTGACACTATCGAAGATCTGATGAGCGATATCATCAACACCACCTCCGCACAGCATCCCGGAAACAATCGCAATGACACCAAGCGGGCCAATCTGCTCGCGGTGAAGCATATGCAGGAGAAAGGGCTGTTTCTGATTAAAGGTGGAGTTGAGAAAGCCGCTGCGGCGCTCGGCGTAACGCGTTACACCATCTACAACTATCTGGATGAAATCAAAAATGAAAACAGCTGATTCGCTGAGCATTAAAACGCCATTGCTCGAATCTTTGCCACTCAGCCAACGCAATCAAACCCGTGTGTGGCTGAAGATGGAAGCGATGCAGCCTTCTGGTTCCTTCAAAATACGCGGTATCGGATTTGCCTGTCAGCAGCATGCTGCGCGCGGGGTGAAGCGATTTATCTCTTCATCGGGCGGAAACGCAGGATTGGCGGTGGCCTATGCGGGTCGTCAACTCGGTTTACCGACGGTGGTGGTGGTTCCGGAATCGACGTCTCAACATGCGCTACATCTGCTGGGGTTGGAAGGTGCAGAGGTGAAAGTCCACGGTAAATCCTGGGCAGACGCCAACCAACTGGCGCAGTCGCTGGTGACAGAACAGGACGCATTTATCCATCCTTTTGATGATGCATTGTTGTGGCAGGGCATTGCGGGGTTAATCGATGAAGTCGTGGAAGAAGGTTTGCGTCCTGATGCTGTGGTGCTCTCGGTGGGCGGCGGCAGTTTATTGTCCGGGGTTGATCAAGGATTAACGCAGCACGGATTACACCAGGTGCCGATTTATATCGCTGAAACGACAGGCATGGCGTCTTATCACGCGGCGCTGGCTGCAGGATATCCCATTGCGGTGGAAAATCTCAGCGGTATCGCGACGTCATTGGGGGCGCGTCAGGTGTGCCAGCGCGCGTTTGATGTCAGTAAAACCCGTCAGCTGGTGGCTACACGCGTCAGCGATCGGGAGTCCGTTGATGCCTGTCTGGCGTTTCTTGATGACCATCGCACGTTGGTCGAACCGGCATGTGGCGCGGCACTGGCAGTGCTTTACGGAAAAAAACTACCGTTGGCGGATGTGGAAAACGTGCTGGTTGTCGTCTGCGGTGGTTCCACGGCAACCCTCAGCACGTTGCAAGCATTTAAGTGATTATTGGAGTCGAGATGATGGAAAGAACCTATTACTTCAGCGATCTGCTGGAGATGGATACGGAAGTATTGCGTTGTGAAGTGCAGGAAGACGGCTTGTTTCGTGTGCAACTGGCGGCAACCTTGTTTCATCCGCAAGGCGGTGGGCAACCCGCTGACAAGGGCAGGATAGGCGATGCCAACGTGCTTCAGCTCATCCAGCAAGAGGGTGAATTGATACATATCACCGACCGAGAAGTGGCGCTGGGTCGCGTGCATATCCAAATTGATGCGGCACTGCGTAAGCTGCACACGCGTTACCATTCTGCGGGGCATCTGATTGCTTACGCCGGAGAGAAGTTTGGCTGGTTTGGTTACAAAGGCGATCATCGGCCCGGCAATGGACGTATCGTTTTTAAACCACAGGGCGAACCGCAAGCCGTTGATGAAGCGATCATCGCTGAGGGTGTCGATGCGCTGGTGGCGCAGGATTTAGCGCGCGTGCTGCGGGATGACGCCGGACGCAGAATGGTCAGTTGGGGCGATCTCACACCTTACGCCTGCGGTGGCACGCATGTGCAACGCACCGGAGACGTTGGCGATATCGTCATTACCCGAGTGAAAGAGAAGAAGGGCGAACTTTCGGTGCAGTATGAAGTGCGGGATTGATGAGCAGGCGGATTAACGCCTGCACTGCGCTACTTAAATTCATCTATTTTTAATTGTGCGAAAGCCTGATCAACATCGCTATACGCTTGTGAGGTGGTATAAGTGCCAGACAGCTGCCAATAAAAAACCGGAGCGCCAGGTTCTTCGCTGCTTTCCGCTACCCGATAGCGAGAGAATTTTATTTGCGCGGCTTCAGTCAGATCATCATTGTCCTGATTTGACGAGAATTTCATCGCGCGAATCAGGTAATAAACGCCCTGGATATTGTGCAGTTCAAAACCAATGATTTTGTCAGAGGAACCCGCAAGACGAAAATCAGACCAGGTAAAACCATCATCATCCGGAACCGGTAAAATAAACCAGTTGCCGTTTTTATTGATGAAGGCAGATAGCGTCTGGCTGGGATGCGAGGTGTTATTGTCAAAGGTCGCAGAGACCAGCAAATCCGGTACGCCGTCCTGATTAAGGTCGATATTATTCGCCCCTGCCAGCAACCCGACCCGCGTAGCACCCTGCGCACCGAAAACGGTACATAATGACAGAACGATAAACGCGAAAGTTTTTAATTTCACTGCACGCTTTCCTTACTGGTTAAGACAATATCAGGGATTAAAACCTGAATATTGAAAGACAGCATGGCATTGCTGCCTGATGGCCATCATGGCGTATTTTAAAAATTTTGCTCTCCAATCTCGCTGAATTATGGGTGTTTTTTCTGTGATGTGAAAGGGTGAACGGAATAATTAAAAGAAAAGAGATTAACCGACGAAGCGCGTCATCCGTTTACGCACTTCGTTAGAGGAAAACAGACC
>AEWW01004243.1_pt1 | contig 24683 bp, 25 predicted proteins | sample 267848 | NCBI WGS metagenome assembly AEWW01 (sample SAMN00713649, study PRJNA62039) | ant fungus garden metagenome | place: Panama: Gamboa | collected Apr-2009 | depth 0.5 m m | reverse complement strand
ACAGATTGCGAGAAATTCCTGCAGTGTGAACTCTTCGTCCTTGGCAGCTTCATAACGCTGACGATAGTGATCGAATATATTCATAGCGATGCCCGTCCTTTCGTTTTTAGCACAGGTAAAGGAGCGAAATTAGATACGTTTGCAGCTCCCGGAAGATATTCTTTATTGAGTACAGCAACCCTTATGCCAACCTGACGTTTTTTTATCGGGATACACAATTCTTATGGTTACTCTGCTCGTACAAAAAGTCTCGGCTTACTTTTAACTGTAGAAGGCATTCAGAAAATCTGCAGCCACTTTTCTCCTTATTTAGCGATATATCAATAACAAAGTCTCATAAGCACTAAGGCATTCCGTTTGCATGTCTACCACTGCAACCTGCTTCAGACTATTCCGCATGGGTGATAAACATCCCTGATTTAACGTTAACCCAGCGCGAAAATTTAGTTAGACTCTGCGTGTGATTGTTATATTAATGGACTGATTAAATTGTGAACCAATTCAAACTTAAAGCGCTTGCTTGTGTTGTTCCTTGTTATTTTGCGGCGTTCAGCACTCATGCAGAACCCTTATCTCTCGGGGCTTCGGTTATTTATGCCCAGTCACCTTATCGCGGTGGACAGGACCGATACATCCCCATTCCGGTCATCAATTATGAAGGCGAAAACTTCTGGTTCCGTAGCTTGCAGGGCGGCTACTACCTGTGGAAAGACCAGCAGGATCAACTGTCATTAACCTTGCTGGGTTCACCGCAACAGTATGATCCCAAGGATAACGATCTGGGTGACATGAAGGCTCTGGATAAGCGCCGGATGACTCTGATGGCAGGTGCCACCTATCGCCATGTTGCCGATTGGGGTATCGTGCGTACCGCTCTGCTGGGCGATGTGCTCAACAACAGTAATGGCATCATCTGGGATCTTACCTATCTGTATCGCTTCGATTTTGGCGCGTTCAGCCTGACGCCAGGCATCGGTGCAATGTGGAACAGCGCCAATCAAAACCGCTACTACTATGGCGTGTCTTCGCACGAAAGCGCGCGGACAGGTATTGCTGAATATCAACCGGACGACAGCTGGTCTCCTTATGTGGAAATGAACGCCAGCTACCAGATTAGCGATAGCTGGAATGCCAGTTTGTCCGGGCGTTACACCCGCTTTGATAGCGAAATCAAAGACAGTCCGATGGTGGACAAAAGTGGTCAGTTCACTCTTTGGACCGGCATCAGCTATAGCTTCTAATGGTTTTACATGACGCCTCTTAATGAGGCGTTTTTATTACATTGCACCAATAACGCGCCCCATCATGGCGCATCAGGAGGCGTAATGAAGACGATTCAATTCCGTGGAGAATCAGCTTTACCCGCTATTGGGCAAGGAACCTGGTATATGGGGGAGAATGCAGCGCTGCGTCGTCAGGAAGTCACGGCGTTACAGGCTGGATTGGATCTGGGGCTGAGACTGATTGATACCGCAGAAATGTACGCCGAAGGCGGGGCGGAAGAGGTGGTGGGCGAAGCGCTACGCGGACGCCGCCATCAGGCCTGGCTGGTGTCAAAAGTCTATCCGTGGAATGCCGGGGAAGTGGATGCGATAGAGGCCTGCGAGCGCAGCTTACAGCGCTTAGAGACCGATTATCTTGATCTTTATCTGCTGCACTGGCGCGGCAATGTGCCACTGGAAGAGACCATTCGCGCCATGGAAACCTTACAGCAGCAGGGAAAAATTCGGCATTGGGGCGTATCCAATTTCGACACGGACGATCTGCATGAACTGTGGAGTGAGACGGGCGGTGAAAACTGCGCTACCAATCAGGTGTTGTATCACCTGGCATCACGAGGAATCGAATACGATTTGTTAGCGGCATGCCAGCAGCGTGATATGCCGATCATGGCGTATTGCCCTCTGGCGCAGGCGGGACGTTTACGTCAGTCACTGTTTGAAGATCCCCATTTGCACCAAATTGCACAACAGAAGAGCATCAGCGTGGCGCAATTGCTGCTCGCGTGGGTGATTCGTCGGCCAGGCGTGATCGCCATTCCAAAGGCCAGCAGCCAACACCACGTGGCGGAAAATGCGGCTGCGTTAGACCTGCATTTGAGTATTGAAGAGTTGGCGGTCATTGACCGGGCGTTTCCAGCACCGCAACATAAAACGGGCTTAGACGTGGTATAGCGGCGCATCTGCGCCGCAAACCTACTTATTGCGCACGCGCAGGGTGGTACCGAGGCGAGCAGGGGATTCACCGGCACTTTTCATCGGCTTGTTGATGCGAGCCGTTTCCACGCAGACCATAGTTTTGTAACCCTCATTAGGCATATCCGCCATGCTGCAGGACAATTCTGGACCTGGATTCCATGTGACAACGTCACTTTGATAGTGGTGATACACTTCAATCTGACGTTTTCCTGCGATGTCGTGAATCACACTGCAATCTTCGGCGGCGGTGTGAATCCGATCGACGCGGTCAGGGTAGGTTTGCTTGCCATCAGCCGAACTGCCTACCGTGTTAGCGTTCACCTTGTCGATAAAGCTATTTCCTAAGCCACTCACTTCCACCTGAGCAATATCGGCGATCTGGAAGTAGGTGTGCAAAGCTGCGGTGGCTTCATAATCGCCCCAGGCTTCCAGCTCAATTTCACAATGCTCGGCGATACGGAAACGGGCCAGCAGGGTGAAATCATGCGGCCACAGCTTCTTCGTTTGCGCGTTGCTTTCCAGTGTGAACGTCAGCATTACGGCATCTTCGTTCTCATCGTGTGCAGTCAATGTCCAGGGTTGATTACGGGCGAAACCATGCGCCGGTTCACCTGCCGGACCAAACCAAGGCCAGCAAATCGGCACGCCTCCACGGATTGCTTTGCCTGCGGCAAACGGCGTCTTATCGCTCAACCAGATCACCGGTTGCTGGCCGCTGGGCTGCCATGAGAGCAGATGCGCGCCTTGCAGCGCGATCGCCGCACGAACTTTAGGATGGCTCACAACCACGATCGGCAAATCGCCCATCTGGCGCTGAGACAGGTAAGGGGTGATCTGATTCACCACCGGTAAACTATAAAGCGTATCTTGCATCGTCAGACCTTCTCTTCTTCCAAATGAAAAAAAGGGGCGACCGAAGTCACCCCTTGTCTGTTTCGCCAGTCGCTTACTTAGAAGCAACCAGTGCAATCAGATCCAGAACTTTGTGTGAGTAGCCAGTTTCGTTGTCGTACCATGAAACCAGTTTCACGAAGTTGTCGTTCAGTGCGATACCGGCTTTAGCATCGAATACTGAAGTCAGGGTTTCGCCATTGAAGTCGGTTGATACAACGTCGTCTTCGATGTAGCCCAGAACGCCTTTCATCTTGCCTTCAGATTCAGCTTTGATCACGGCACAGATTTCTTTGTAAGTGGCTGGTTTTTCCAGACGTACAGTCAGGTCAACAACAGACACGTTCGGGGTTGGAACGCGGAACGCCATACCGGTCAGTTTACCGTTCAGCTCTGGCAGAACCACGCCCACTGCTTTAGCAGCACCGGTAGAAGATGGGATGATGTTCTGAGCTGCGCCGCGGCCGCCGCGCCAGTCTTTGTGAGACGGGCCATCAACGGTTTTCTGGGTAGCGGTGGTGGCGTGAACAGTGGTCATCAGACCTTCAACGATACCGAAGTGGTCGTTGATCACTTTAGCCAGTGGTGCCAGGCAGTTAGTGGTGCAAGATGCGTTAGAAACGATATCCTGGCCAGCATATTTTTCAAAGTTAGCGCCACGAACGAACATTGGGGTCGCATCTTTAGAAGGACCGGTCAGAACCACTTTCTTCGCACCAGCCTGAATGTGTTTGCGAGCGGTTTCGTCGGTCAGGAAGATACCGGTTGCTTCCGCAACAACGTCAACACCCACTTCGTCCCATTTCAGGTTAGCCGGGTCTTTCTCAGCGGTAACACGGATTTTCTTACCGTTAACAATCAGCGCGCCGTCTTTCACTTCTACGGTGCCGTCGAAACGACCGTGCGTAGAGTCATACTTCAGCATGTAAGCCATGTAATCGGCGTCGAGCAGATCGTTGATCGCGACGATTTCGATGTCAGAACGCTGCTGTGCAGCACGGAAAACGATGCGACCGATACGGCCAAAACCGTTGATACCTACTTTGATAGTCATATATTCCACCAGCTATTTGTTAGTGAATAAAAGGTTGGCTGTAAAATTACAAAAACCTTACCAGGCGTCAAGCGGAATCGTGTCAATTGTTGCGACAGGTCAATTCCAACGCCAGGAATAATTGGTTGCGCAATCGCTTACGCAGCACCCTTATTGCGCGCCTATGTTACGCCGAATACCGACCGAAAAGGGATGACTTTTGCAAAGGGTGATCGACGTCACAATTTTGCGCTGTGGCAGTCGTGGCGAACGGGTTCGCACGAAAAAAGACCATGATGATGTTGTTCGTTTGTTAGAATACTAGTCGATTTTTACAGAATGACACTCCGGAACTCAAAATGGCTAAAGACACCGCACCCGAGGCAAAAATCGCGCAGCTCTCTGAGATGCAGCGCTATGTCACACAGCATCGCGGCACGGAACCTCCTTTCAGTGGCGCACTACTGCACAACAAGCAGGAAGGCATTTACCACTGTTTAGTGTGCAATTCACCGCTGTTCCTCTCCGACTCTAAATATGATTCAGGCTGCGGCTGGCCGAGCTTTTACCAGCCTTACAGCGACGAAGCGATTCGTTATCTGGAAGATGATTCCCACGGCATGCACCGCGTGGAAATTCGCTGTGGCAATTGCGATGCGCATCTCGGCCACGTGTTCCCGGATGGCCCGCAGCCTACCGGTGAGCGCTACTGCGTTAACTCTGCCTCATTGAGCTTTACCGATGAGCAGGGCAAGCAACAAGAGGGCTGAGCATGAAGCAAGAACTGGAAGCTATGCTGGCGGCGATGACGCCGGAAGTCTACGAGCGACTCGCCACCGCAGTGGAAACCGGTAAATGGCCGGACGGTGTCGCGCTGACGCAAGAGCAGCGCGATAATTGCCTGCAGCTGGTGATGCTGTGGCAGGCGCGTCACAATGACGACCCGCAGCATATGACCATTGGCAAAGGGGGGGAGATGGTGATGAAGTCGAAAAAGCAGCTTAAGGAAGAGTTTGGTATCGAGCCGGACATCACGCGCATTAACCTGCACTAGAACGCAAAAGGGCTGGTTTTCACCAGCCCTCATTTTCAGATTATTACCGCACCCTGAGCTTGCATCTGTTCGATGGCAATATCGCTATCATCAGGATTCAGGTTGACGCCGCGGCAACCCTCTTTCACCACTTCAACGTTGTAGCCCAGCTCCAGCGCATCCAGCACGCTGTATTTGACGCAATAGTCGGTAGCGAGCCCCAGCATCACCAGGTCGCTGATGTCGCGTTCACGCAGCCAACTGTCTAGCTCCGTTTTGCGGCGATGGCCGTTATCGAAGAAAGCACTGTAGCTGTCCACATCCGCGTCGCCCCCCTTATGGAACACCGCATCAATCAGTGTGCGGTCCAGTTCTGGGTGGAAATCCGCCCCCACTGAGTTCTCGACTCCATGATCGGGCCACCAAATCTGCGCCAGACCGTTCAATTCACCCAGGGTATACACTGGTTCGCCAGAGACGGAGGCGAAGCTGCCATGATCTGCCGGATGCCAGTCTTGCAATGCCACTACACATTCTCCCCGATCGCGGAACTCGCGTGCGTAGCGATTGGCAACGGCAACCGTTTGGTCGCCTTCGCGTACCGCCATTGGGCCGCCGGGGCAAAAATCGTTCTGAATATCGATGATTATCAATGCCCGCTTCATTACATCTCGCTCCGTATCAGTCGTCGGTCAGTTCGCCGCGTAAATTCTGTTGCATTCTGGCACGAATTTCCGGGTTGGTGAGGTTTTGGCTCAACAAAAAGTGCAGTTTTGTTAATGTAGCCTCAACGGTAAGGTCAAAACCGCTGATCACCCCCGCATGCTCCAGCGCATTACCGGTGGCATAGCCCCCCATATTCACTTTTCCGGACATGCATTGCGTCAGATTCACCACCACAATCCCACGTTCGCTCGCCTGCTGCAGTTCAGCCAGGAATTCTGCATTTTGCGGCGCGTTGCCGACACCATAAGAGCGCAGAATCAGGGCTTTCACCGGCTGGCGCAGGAAGTTACGTACCACATCGGCAGAGATACCCGGATAGATGGTGACCACGCCAATCGGCTGCGGAGTAATCGGGTGCACAATCAGCTCACCGCTGCCCTGAGGCGCAGGTGGCGTATTGAGTTTACGAATGTGAATACCGGCTTCCAGCAAAGGAGGGAGATTCGGTGAAGCGAAGGCGTTGAAGCCGTCGGCATGGGCTTTGGTGGTGCGATTGCCACGGAACAGCGTGTTGTTAAAGAACAACGCCACTTCATTGATCGGATAATTAGCGGCCACGTACAACGAATTGAGTAAATTCTGCTGACCATCTGAGCGCAATTCTGCCAGTGGAATCTGCGAGCCGGTTACGATTACCGGCTTCGCCAGGTTTTCCAGCATGAATGACAGCGCCGAGGCAGTGAATGCCATGGTGTCGGTGCCATGCAGAATCACAAAACCATCATAGCTGTCGTAATTCTGTTTAATGTCATCAGCAATCGATTGCCAATCCAATGGCGTCATGTCTGACGAATCCATCAGCGGCTGATATTCGTGGATGGTGAAATTCGGCATCTCAGGCCGATGGAACTCTGGCATGTTGGCCAGTTGCTGCTGCAAGTGGCCGGAAACCGGAATGTAGCCGTGCGCGGAGCGCTGCATACCGATGGTACCGCCCGTGTAGGCTACATAGATATTTTTCTTTTGCATGGAAGAACTCAGACTTGCCGTAAAACGCGCAGTATAAGGGGATTAACAGCGAAAAGCAGCCCGACCAGCGGCCGGGCTGTAAAGATTAGCGTACGTTGCCGCAGTTCAGGCAGAAGGCGTAGCGATTTTGCGGATCATTAAGATTGTTCATCAGGCCAGGCTGATCTTTCACTGCACTCATTACGTCCAGCATCGGCGCGGGCAGCCACACCTTCAGTGCTGCTGGCAGCATCGCTTGTGCAGAGGCATTCATCTGATTTAGCAGCAGGTCAATCATGCCGGGGTCGTCCTGATACCAGCTAAGCTGCGGCTTGGCGACTTTTGCCAACTCAGCCGCTTTCGCCACGGCATCGTCAAAATCACCCAACGCATCCACCAGGCCATTGGCTTTAGCATCACTGCCGGTCCAGACATGGCCCTGAGCGATATCATTGATCTGTTCTGGCGTTTTATGACGCGACTTCGCGACCAGTCCGACAAAGTTACGATAGCCGTTTTCGATGGTCAGTTGCATCAATTGCTGCACTTCCGTCGGCAGGGCTTTGGTGGTGGCAACGTCAGCCAGCGGAGAAGTGGCCACGCCATCCGTGTGCACACCAATACTGTTCAGGCTATTTTCAACCGTGTTAATCACGCCGAAAATACCGATTGAACCGGTCAAGGTGCTTGGTGCGGCCACAATGTAGTCTGCTGGCGTCGAGATCCAGTAGCCGCCTGAAGCCGCCATGCCGCCCATTGAGACCACCACTGGCTTGCCGGCATCATGGGCTGCGGCTAACTCTTCACGAATCGCTTCCGATGCCGACACGCTGCCACCTGGGCTGTTGACGCGCAGTACAATCGCTTTGATTTTCGGATCGAGACGCGCATCGCGAATCTGCGAAGCGGTGGTATCGCCACCCACGTTTCCGGCGGTTTCCTCACCGTCCATAATCGCACCGCTGGCGAAGATCACCGCAATATTGCCATCCTGATCCTGCTGAGGCTGCTTCACGGTGTAATCGTAAATGCTGACGTTGCGATAATCGTTATTGGCTTTATCCCAGCCAAAGGTTTTCACCAGTTCCTGATCAGCAGCCGCACGGCTATCCAGCACATCAACCAATTTACTGTTCAGCGCATATTTTGCGGTATCGCCGTCAACAGCCTGCAATCCGCTGATGACGCCGGCTGCTCCCGGGAACAGTTGATCCGGGGTAATCTGGCGATTTGCGGAAACGGTGTTCAGGTAGTTCTGCCACAGCTGGCCGATCCAGCGACTATCCGCATCACGTGCTTCCGGAGACATATCGTCACGCAGGAAAGGCTCGACGGCAGATTTGTAGGTGCCCACACGGAACACATGAGAATTGACTTTGAGCTTCTCTAACAGGGATTTGTAATACAACCCATTGGTAGCAAAGCCATGCAGATCAACAGTGCCCTGCGGTGACAGATAAATTTTGGTGGCATAGCTGGCGATGTAGTATTGCGCCTGGCTATAGCTATCACCAATGGCGTATATCGGTTTGCCCGCATCACGGAACTCACGCAGCGATTTGCCCAGATATTGTAATGAAGGCTGATCGCCGCCAGCAAAATCACGCAAATCAAGCACGATCCCGGTGATGTTTTTGTCAGTTTTCGCCTGACGAACCGCATCCACCACGTCGAACAATGAATTCTCTTGCAGGCGATCGCTGCTCGCGCCCAGCAACTCACGGCTGATGCGACTCAGGCGATTACTGACGGAAGGTTTATCGACTAATACACCGCTTAAATCCACTTTGAGTGCACCCTGTTGCACCGGTTCGCTGCTGTTGGCGCTGGAAAGCTGTAACCAGATACCGACACCGGCGAGGATTAAGACGATGAGGAATAAATTAAGAATGAATTCCCGAATAAAATTTAACACCCGCCAGCTCCAGCGGAACAGGCCAGCAATAATTCGCCACAATGTGCGCATAAACTCTCCATATTCACGTAACAGGGCAGTCGCCACGCGGTCTGCCCCGATGTCGGGTTCATCCTAAAGAGCAGCGTGCGAAATGTCAGCAGGAAATCGCGCCAGACTGTTACAAAAGATCTTGCTGTGCCAGGATTAGCCCACGCTTTTTATTCACGGGAGAATAATGATGGATGCACTGGATTTATTAATTAACCGCCGTTCGGCATCGCGTCTGGCAGAACCGGCACCAGCGGGCGAAGTCTTGCAGAACATTTTGCACGCGGGCTTACGTGCACCGGATCATGGTACGTTGCAGCCGTGGCGCTTTATCATTGTAGAGAATGAAGGGCGTGAGCGTTTTGGTAAATTGCTTGAACAAGCGGCGCGTGACAGCAACCTCGATGAAAAGGCGATTGAAAAATCCGCCACCGCACCGTTTCGAGCGCCGATGATTATCACTGTTGTGGCGCACTGTGAAGAGCATGCCAAAGTCCCGCATTGGGAACAGTTGGTTTCAGCAGGTTGTGCCGTGATGGCGATGCAAATGGCCGCGGTGGCGCAGGGCTTTAACGGTATCTGGCGCAGCGGTCCATGGACTGACCATCCTTCAGTGCGCGAAGCCTTTGGTTGCCGCGAGCAGGATGCGATTGTCGGATTCCTGTATCTCGGTACACCGCAACTCAAAGCGAATACCACAGTAGTCGCACCGGACACCGCGCAATTTGTCAGTTATTTCTGAGAGACATCGGCGGGTTTCTTCGGCAGGGTGAGCCGTGTTGCAAAGATTGCACACCGCGTGTGCGAAAGATCGAGCTTAAACCGCGCAATACTTACCACCGGTTGACAGCCAGGCTAACATACAGCCTTCTGTTCAGCGCATAAGGAACCCGCCATGAGTGAACCTCTTCGTCTGACGCAATACAGCCATGGAGCTGGCTGCGGCTGCAAAATTTCGCCGCAGGTACTGGAAACCATTCTTCATAGTGAGCTGACCCCTTTTCATGACCCCCAGTTGCTGGTGGGCAACGAAACACGTGACGATGCTGCCGTATACGATCTTGGCAACGGCACAGCGGTAGTCAGCACCACCGACTTCTTCATGCCGATTGTTGATGATCCCCATACCTTTGGCCGTATCGCCGCCACCAACGCTATCAGTGATATTTATGCCATGGGCGGCAAACCGATTATGGCGATTGCCATCCTGGGTTGGCCGGTCAACGTGCTGAGCCCAGAAGTGGCTCAGCAGGTCATTGAAGGCGGTCGTGCGGCCTGTCAGGCTGCTGGTATTGCGCTGGCGGGTGGGCATTCGATCGATGCGCCGGAGCCGATTTTTGGCCTGGCCGTCACGGGAATTGTTGATGTGGCGCGGGTGAAAAAGAACAGCGCCGCGCAGGTGGGGAGCCAGCTGTTTCTCACCAAGCCGCTGGGAATTGGTATCCTGACCACCGCCGAGAAAAAAGGCCTTCTGCTGCCAGAACACCAGTCATTAGCGGCGGAGGTGATGTGTCAGTTGAATAAAGCCGGTGCCGAGTTCGCCAAACTGGATGGCGTCAGCGCCATGACCGATGTCACCGGTTTTGGCTTACTCGGACATTTGAGTGAAATTTGCCAGGGCTCAGGCTTGCGCGCTGAAATCTTCGCTACGCAGGTTCCACGCCTGCCGGGAGTCGATGAGTATATTGCTGCAGGTGCGGTGCCCGGTGGCACTCAGCGCAATTTTGCCAGTTATGGTGGCCATATTTCCGCGATGGACGATGCAACGCGCGCGCTATTGTGTGATCCGCAAACCTCGGGTGGTTTGCTGGTGGCGGTGCAACCCAGCGAGGTCGAAGCCTTCCAGCGCTGCGCAATATTGGCCGGCGTGCAGGCGACGGCGGTGGGTGAACTTTTCGCTGCCGATCCTTCCTGTCCATTAATTACCGTCGTGAATTGACGTAGAAGGAACGACGCCAGACATGCGTTTGTTTATTGCTGAAAAACCCAGCCTGGCGCGTGCCATTGCTGATGTACTGCCGAAGCCGCATCGCCGCGGTGACGGTTTTATTGCCTGTGGCAACGATCAGATGGTCACCTGGTGTGTCGGGCATTTGCTGGAACAGGCGCAGCCGGACAGCTATGACAGCCGCTATGCGCGCTGGAATCTTGCCGACCTGCCGATCATTCCGGAAAAGTGGCGTTTACAGCCACGTCCTTCGGTGGCTAAGCAACTCAAAGTGATTGAGGGTTTGCTGCAACAGGCGAGTGAAGTGGTGCACGCCGGTGACCCGGACCGTGAAGGTCAGCTGTTGGTGGATGAAGTGCTGGACTACCTGCAACTCGCGCCGGAAAAGCGGCAGAAAGTGCAGCGCTGTCTCATTAACGATCTCAACCCCTCCGCCGTGGAGCGAGCAGTCAGCCGTTTACGTGAGAATCGCGAGTTTATCCCGCTGTGCGTATCCGCATTGGCCCGCGCCCGCGCAGATTGGCTCTACGGCATCAATATGACCCGTGCCTGGACGCTATTAGGCCGCAATGCCGGTTATGATGGCGTGCTGTCGGTCGGACGCGTACAAACGCCGGTGCTCGGCCTGGTGGTGCGTCGCGATGAAGAGATCGAAAACTTCATTCCTAAAGATTACTTCGAAGTGAAAGCGCACATTGTGACGCCGAAGGATGAGCGTTTTGTTGCCAGCTGGATACCCAGCGACGCCTGCGAACCCTGGCAGGATGAGGAAGGTCGCCTGTTACACCGTTCGCTGGCCGATCATGTCTTAGAGCGCATCAACGGTAAGCCGGCGATAGTGACAGGCTATAACGAGAAACGGGAATCTGACACCGCACCATTGCCGTTTTCGCTCTCCAGCCTGCAGATCGAGGCGGCAAAGCGTTTCGGCCTGAGTGCGCAAAACGTACTGGACTGCTGCCAGCGTCTGTATGAAACCCATAAGTTGATTACCTATCCGCGTTCAGACAGCCGTTATTTGCCGGATGAACATTTTGCCGGACGGCATGCGGTGCTGAATGCGATACAGGCGCACCAACCCAATCTGACACCGCCTACGGATTTTAACCCTGATCAGAAAAACCGCTGCTGGGATGATAAAAAGGTGGATGCGCACCACGCGATCATCCCTACCGCCCGCGCCAGTAAAGTGAACCTCACGGAGAATGAAGCCAATATTTACGGCCTGGTGGCACGTCAGTATCTGATGCAATTTTGCCCAGACGCGGTGTTTCGCAAATGTGTTATCGATCTCGAGATTGGCGGGGGCAAGTTTGTTGCCAAAGCGCGTTTTCTGGCAGAAGCGGGCTGGCGTGCCTTACTCGGCAGTAAAGAACGCGATGAAGAGAACGATGGCACGCCTTTACCGGTGGTGGCAAAGGGCGATGAGCTGCTGTGTGAGCGCGGTGAGGTGCTTGCCAAGCAGACGCAGCCGCCGCGCCCGTTTACCGATGCCACCCTGTTATCCGCCATGACCGGCATCGCGCGCTTTGTTCAGGATAAAGAATTAAAGAAAGTGCTGCGTGCGACCGATGGTTTAGGGACGGAAGCGACGCGAGCCGGCATTATTGAATTATTGTTCCGCCGGACATTCCTCGTGAAGAAAGGCCGCTATATTCATTCTACGGACGCGGGCAGGGCGCTGATCCATGCGTTACCAGAAATGGCGGCCCGACCAGATATGACGGCTCAATGGGAATCGACATTAACACGCATCAGTGAAAAGGCCTGCCGCTACGATGAGTTTATGCAGCCGCTGGTTGCCACGCTGATCGGGTTAATTGGCGAAGCGCGTCAGCGACCCTCGTTGCAATCATTTAGAGGCATTGCCGCACCGGCCGCTAAACGTAAAGCAAAACCGAAATCGACCCGGCGTAAAACCAAGGAGACAGAGTGATGCGTTATATCCTATTAGCGCTTAGCGGGCTGCTGTTGTGCATGAATTCGGCGCTGGCGAACCGCCAGCCGGAAAACAGTCGCACGGGCAATACGGATGTGGTGGTGGATATGCCACCGGAAGTCTGGACACAGGGACAGAATAATCAGCAGAGCAACTGTCTGCAGTGCTGCACTTATGAGAATCGCAGTTACTCTGAAGGGGCGGTCGTGAAAGCGGAAGGCGTGCTGCTGCAGTGTGGGCGTGATGAGAAAGTGATGGGCACTAACCCGCTTATCTGGAAAATCATCAAGTAAAGGTGCGTGGCGTTCTCACGCCACGCAGTTTACTTATTTTTCCAGATTGAACGTCGACCAGACAGGTGCATGATCCGATGGTTTTTCCATGCTGCGGATCTCGTAATCAATGCCACTTTCAATGCAACGCGCTGCCAGCGGTTGACTGGCCAGCAACAGGTCGATACGCAGACCACGGTTATCATCAAAACCTTTTGAACGGTAGTCGAACCAGGAGAAACGGTCAGCCGTTTCCGGGTATTTCGCGCGCCAGGTATCGACCAGACCCCAATGCAACAGGCGATCCATCCACTCACGCTCTTCTGGCAGGAATGAGCATTTACCGGTGCGCAGCCAGCGCTTGCGGTTATCTTCGCCAATGCCGATATCAAGATCGGTACTGCTGATATTCATGTCACCCATGATCAGCACCGGCTTATCAACCGCCAACTGCTGTTCCAGATAATCCTGTAAATCACGGTAGAACTTCTCTTTCGCCGGGAATTTAGTTGGATGGTCACGGCTTTCACCCTGCGGGAAGTAACCGTTAATCACGGTGATGTCGCCAATCGGGCTGGGGATTTCCGCCATGATTAGGCGGCGTTGTGAATCTTCATCATCACCGGGAAAACCACGACGTACCGAAACAGGCTGAGCCTTGGTCAGCAGCGCGACGCCGTAGTGGCCTTTTTGACCATGATAAAACACGTTGTAACCCAACTTGCTGACGTCTTCGAGCGGGAACATGTCATCGTGAACTTTGGTTTCCTGCAGGCCGATGACGTCTGGCTGATGCTGTTCGACGAGGGCTTCAAGTTGATGAGGGCGTGCGCGCAAGCCATTGATGTTGAAAGAGATGAATTTCATTTCGCTGCCATTCTTATCCGCAAAAGTATGCCGGGATGGTAACGAGTTTTCGTTAGAATGTCATGGATTGAATCGGGAAGAAATAACGATGTAATCAATAGGAAAAGCGATGGTGGCGGGAGAAGGATTCGAACCTTCGAAGTCGATGACGGCAGATTTACAGTCTGCTCCCTTTGGCCGCTCGGGAATCCCGCCAGGGATATAAAGCTCTTAGTGATTCAGGCGAGGATATTATTCAGATGGTGGCGGGAGAAGGATTCGAACCTTCGAAGTCGATGACGGCAGATTTACAGTCTGCTCCCTTTGGCCGCTCGGGAATCCCGCCACTGGCCTGAATAATGTGCCTGAAAGCGGGGCGCATCATACCAAATGCGTTCTGACTGTAAAGCGCTGAAAACAAAAATATGAATCGTTTGCCCACTTTTCATCCGTGGCGCTGAAGAGTTGCACAATTCAGCGCCAGGACGCTTACAGAATGATGGTGCGGTTACCGTAAACGAACACGCGCTGGCCCAGCACTTTATACAGCGCGCGGCTCAGGACATTCTTCTCGACATCACGACCGGCACGCATCATCTCTTCTGCGGTGTAGCTGTGATCGACGTTGATCACGTCCTGCATGATGATCGGACCTTCATCGAGGTTGTCATTCACGTAGTGCGCGGTAGCACCGATAATTTTTACGCCACGCTCGTAAGCCTGATGGTAAGGGCGCGCGCCGATGAAAGCAGGCAGGAACGAGTGGTGAATATTGATGATCTGATTCGGGTAACGCTGCACAAAAGCCGGCGTCAGCACGCGCATATATTTGGCCAGCACCACGTAATCCGGCTGGTAGCGATCAATTTCATCGCCCATGCGGTTGTCATGCTCTTCACGCGTCAGGCCTTCATGGCTGACCAGCACAAACGGAATATCGAAACGTTCAACCAGCGAGCGCAGCGTTTCATGGTTACCAATGACGGCGGCAATCTCCATATCGAGACCACCAAACGCGCATTTCATCAGCAGATCGCCCAGGCAATGCGCCTCTTTGGTCACCAGAATCACCACACGACGACGACCAGCGCTCTGCAATTCCCGCACCGAACCTACCGGTAACGCGCTGTCGAGATCCGCCAGCAGGGTATTGTCGTTGAAAATCCCTTCCAGCTCTGTGCGCATGAAAAAGCGCCCGGTACGGTGATCGACAAACTCATTGTTTTGCACAATGTTGAGTTCATGCTTGTAGCAAATGTTGGTGATCTTGGCGATCAGACCTTTCGCATCAGGGCAAATGGTCCGTAAAACTTTTCGTTGCGTGTTTTGCGCTTGCATCTCGATCAGAGTCCTGTCAAAGCGATGAATGGTAAAGCCGTTGTGCATCTGTCCAGATTAACCACAACATTTTTTGTATTTTTTATCGGAGCCACAAGGACAGCGATCGTTGCGCCCCAGCTCGGGCACCGTTCCGTCGATATAGTACCAGCGTTGATCCTCACGAAGAAAGCGTGAACATTCATAGATGGCCGAAGTGCGCTCTTTTTCGCGGTAACGCGCAAAAAAGGTCACAAAGGCTTCATTCTCGTGGCTTCCATGATTACAACGGGTTACATTCAAGCCCAGCCACTCAGTGCCGGAAAAACTTTCAGATAATAACGTCTCAAGGTCGGCCACACGCTTACTGGAGTGCCAGGTCGCAGCCAGATAACCCGCGTTCTTTTCAACATAGGCGGTGTAGCGTGAACGCATTAATTGTTCAGCGCTGGCAGGGAATGCCTGACCGCTCAGAAAGGGCTGGCAACATAAGCTATACTGCTTTCCGCTGCAGCAGGGGCACTTTTCAGACACGTCATCTCCTGTGAGTGATTAAAGTTAATTAAAGTGTGCGCTATGGTAGCCGACTGCTGAGCGGGATGCTACGTACCAGACTAATCACGAGGTGCGATGAGAAAGGTGAGGATCGGGCTGGCCCTGGGTTCAGGTGCCGCCAAAGGTTGGGCGCACATTGGTGTAATTAATGCGCTGGAGCGTGCCGGCATTGAAATTGATGTGGTTGCAGGCTGCTCAGTCGGCGCGTTGGTGGGATCGGCATACGTCAATGGGCGGCTGGGCGTAATGGAAAAGTGGGTTAGCGCATTTCGCTATTGGGACGTGATCCGGCTCATGGATCTGTCGTGGCAGCGTGGTGGTTTGCTGCGCGGTGACCGCGTGTTCAGCCACATCCGTCAGTTGATCCCCAATGAATTGATTGAGGGGTGCAATAAACCCTTTGGCGTGGTGGCCTCGAATTTAAGTACCGGCCGTGAGTTGTGGTTAACCGAAGGCGATTTGCATCAGGCAGTACGTGCGTCCTGTAGTATGCCAGGCTTATTACCACCTGTTGGCTACAATGGTTACTGGCTGGTGGATGGTGCCGTGGTCAATCCGGTGCCGATATCTCTGACACGAGCCCTTGGCGCCGACATTGTCATCGCAGTGGACTTACAGCATGACGCGCATTTAATGCAGCAGGATTTATTATCGGTGACTCCACAAAGCGGCGAAGAAGAGGCCGCAGCAGAAGCATTAAGCTGGGGCAAAAAATTGCGCCAGCGCATACTGGGTCTGACGCACCGCCGGGCCAATCAAACGCCGGGTGCTATGGAGATCATGTCCACATCCATCCAGATTCTGGAAAACCGCCTTAAACGTAATCGTATGGCGGGCGATCCACCGGATGTGCTGATTCAACCGTTTTGTCCGCAGATATCCACACTGGATTTTCATCGTGCAGAAGAAGCCATTGCGGCAGGTAAAGCCGCCGTCGAGAAAAAAATGGATGAACTATTACCGCTGGTCCGTGGCAGATAATCAGGTTGTTCATTCACAGGCAGTGCGACTTCAGTCAATTCTGAAAGGCGCAACTGCGTTTTATGAACCACTATTGAAATATCTGGTACGCAGGGGGAGAGAATGGAAAAACCACTAATCGGCAAAAAGATACTCATTGTCGAAGATGAGGTCGTTTTCCGTTCGATGTTAGACACGATGTTGGTGGGGCTGGGAGCCAGCACGCTGGAAGCGGGAGATGGCCTCGATGGCTTAACCTTGCTGTCGGCTCAAGCCGTGGATCTGGTGATTTGCGATCTGGAGATGCCGCGCATGGGGGGGCTTCAGTTCGTCGAACGTATCCGCAGCCGCGGTAATAGCGTGCCAATCTTGATCATCTCCGCCACGCAGAACATGGCTGATATTGCGCATGTCCTGCGCCTTGGGGTTCAGGATGTTCTGCTTAAGCCGCTCAGAAACCTCGAACGTTTTCGTGAAGCTGTTTATGAGTGCCTTTATCCTTCGATGTTCACTTCCAAAGTTGAGGAAGATGAACAGCTGTTTCAGGATTGGGATGCACTGGTCCGCGATCCTTTAGCTGCGTCTAAGTTACTGAAGCAGTTGCAACCTCCGGTTCAGCAAACTATCGCCAATTGCCGCATTAACTATCGCCAACTGACCATGGCCGAACAGCCAGGGCTGGTGCTGGATATTGCCGCGTTGTCCGACAAGGATCTGGCCTTCTACTGTCTTGATGTGACCCGAGCAGGCGATAATGGCGTGTTGGCCGCCTTACTGTTGCGCGCGCTGTTTAATGGTCTGTTACAGGAACAACTTTCCGGACAGAAACAGCGCTTGCCGGAGTTAAACGGCCTGCTGCGCCAGGTCAATATGCTGTTACGCCAGGCCAATCTCAGTGGCCAGTTCCCCTTGCTGGTGGGGTACTACCACCGTCAGTTGAAAAACCTGATTCTGGTCTCCGCTGGCCTCAACGCCACATTGCACATTAACACCCATCAGATTCAACTCAGTAATGGCGTGCCGCTTGGTACTATGGGCAGTACGCACCTCAATCAGATCAGTCAACGCGCTGATGCCTGGCAGTGCCATGTGTGGGGCGCGGGTGGCAGGCTACGGCTGATGTTATCGGCTGAAGAATAAGCGATTGGATTTATATTTTTTGCGGGCTGGAGACAGGGCCAGGGGTAAGCTTTACACTTGGGTAATAGTCTTAAATTCCGCGGATTAGCTCCATCCAGGATAAATCCGTCTGATAGTAACTGATATACTCATTTCGTTTTTAAACCGACATATCAAGTATTAACTTGAACGGCCTATTAAGAGAGGTATTTAGATGTCTGCCTATAAGTCTAAAGTAAAAAAAGCGGTAATCCCGGTTGCAGGTCTGGGTACGCGTATGCTGCCTGCTACTAAAGCTATTCCAAAAGAGATGTTACCGCTGGTCGATAAGCCGCTGATCCAATATGTCGTGAATGAGTGTATCGCTGCGGGCATTAACGAAATCGTGTTGGTTACGCACTCCTCTAAAAACGCCATCGAAAACCATTTTGATACCAGTTTTGAACTGGAATCAATGCTGGAAAAACGCGTTAAGCGTCAGCTGCTGGATGAAATCCAGTCTATCTGCCCGCCACACGTGACCATCATGCAGGTGCGTCAGGGTATTGCGAAAGGTCTTGGCCACGCAGTGATGTGTGCCCATCCGCTGGTCGGTGATGAGCCGGTGGCCGTGATTCTGCCTGATGTGATCATCGATGAGTACGAATCTGACCCAACCAAAGACAACCTGGCAGAAATGCTGGCGCGTTACGAAGAAAGCGGCCGCAGCCAGATCATGGTAGAGCCGGTTGCTGATGTGACCGCTTACGGTGTCGTTGACTGCAAAGGTGCTGACCTGGCACCAGGCCAGAGCGCGCCAATGGTCGGTGTGGTCGAGAAGCCGAAAGCTTCTGAAGCGCCATCCAACCTCGCAGTTGTTGGTCGTTACGTGCTGTCTGCTGACATCTGGCCTCTGCTGGCCAAAACCCCTCCAGGTGCTGGCGGCGAAGTTCAGCTGACTGACTCTATCGCCATGCTGATGGAAAAAGAGACCGTTGAAGCCTATCACCTGACCGGTGTTAGCCATGACTGCGGTAACAAACTGGGTTATATGCAGGCTTTCGTTGAGTATGGCGTTCGTCATCCAGTACTGGGTAAAGACTTTACTCAATGGCTGGAAGGCGCTGTAGGCAACAAAAAGTAATTCATTAAACACAGGATAATTCAATGAAAGTCACTGTATTTGGTATCGGCTATGTCGGTCTGGTTCAGGCTGCGGTGTTGGCCGAAGTCGGACATGACGTTCTCTGTATTGATGTCGATGAAAAGAAAGTCGAAAACCTGAAAAAAGGCAACATCCCGATTTTCGAACCGGGTCTGACACCGCTGGTGATGTCTAACTATGAAGCGGGTCGCCTGAAGTTCAGCACCAATGCAGAAGAGGGTGTTAATCACGGTGTGATGCAATTTATTGCCGTGGGTACGCCGCCGGATGAAGACGGTTCTGCCGATCTGAAATATGTGACTGCGGTTGCGCGGACAATTGCAGCGCACATGAACGATCACAAAGTGGTGATCGACAAATCAACGGTTCCCGTCGGAACGGCTGATCGTGTGCGTGCAGTGATGACCGAGACACTGCAAAAACGTGATGCAAACATCGCGTTTGATGTGGTTTCTAACCCTGAATTTCTCAAGGAAGGGGCTGCAGTAAACGACTGCATGCGTCCTGAGCGCATCGTAGTGGGTACCGATAACGATGAAGTGGTTGAGTTGTTGCGTGAGCTTTATGAGCCATTCAATCGCAATCACGATCGTATGATTCTGATGGATATCCGCAGTGCAGAGCTGACCAAGTACGCAGCGAACTGCATGCTGGCGACCAAAATCAGCTTCATGAACGAAATCTCTAACCTGGCAGAGCGTCTGGGAGCCGACGTTGAGAAAGTACGCCAGGGAATTGGTTCAGATTCACGTATTGGTTATCACTTCATCTACCCAGGCTGCGGCTATGGCGGATCGTGCTTCCCGAAAGACGTGCAGGCACTGATTCGCACTGCTGAGTCGATTGGTTACACGCCGCGTCTGTTGCAGGCGGTAGAAGATGTGAATGATTCGCAGAAGAACAAACTGCCGAGCTTCATCAAGCGTCATTTTGGCGACGATCTGCGTGGCAAAACCTTTGCTCTCTGGGGCCTTGCGTTCAAACCTAACACCGACGATATGCGTGAAGCCTCCAGCCGTGTGCTGATGGAAACGCTATGGGAAGCGGGTGCGACCATTCAGGCATTTGACCCGGAAGCAATGGAAGAAGCGCAGCGTATTTATGGCCACCGCGACGACCTGAAGCTGACCGGTACCAAAGAAGCGGCGTTGCAAGGTGCTGATGGCCTGGTCATTTGTACTGAATGGCAGAACTTCCGTGCGCCAGATTTCGACGTTATCAAAACCGCGTTAAAACAACCCGTGATTTTTGATGGTCGTAACCTGTATGATCCGGAGCGTATCAGCAAACGCGGCTTTACGTATTACGCTATCGGCCGCGGAGCATCAATTCAAATTGTGTAATAAATGAGGGATGTATGAAGTTTTTGGTTACCGGTGCGGCAGGTTTTATTGGATTTCACGTGAGTCAGCGTTTGCTGGCCGCCGGTCACCAGGTCGTCGGTATCGATAACCTGAATGACTATTACGATGTCAGCCTGAAACAAGCGCGCTTAGACCAGATCCTCCAGCATCCCGAGTTTATTTTCCTGAAAATGGACCTGGCAGATCGCCAGGCCATTTCTTCATTATTCGAAGATCATGCATTTGATCGCGTGATCCATCTGGGTGCGCAAGCGGGCGTTCGTTATTCAATTGATAACCCACACGCTTACGCCGATGCCAATCTCATTGGCCACCTCAATATTCTCGAAGGGTGCCGCCATCATAAAGTTGGCCACCTGCTGTATGCGTCATCCAGCTCAGTATATGGGCTTAACCGCAAAATGCCTTTCTCAACGGATGACTCCGTTGATCATCCTATTTCTCTGTATGCGGCCACCAAAAAAGCCAACGAATTGATGTCGCATACTTATTCCCATTTGTACCAGTTGCCCACCACCGGTCTGCGCTTCTTTACTGTTTACGGTCCGTGGGGACGTCCGGATATGGCGTTATTCAAATTCACCCGCGCAATGCTGGCCGGTGAGCAAATCGACGTCTATAACCGTGGGCAAATGTCCCGAGATTTTACTTACATTGATGATATTGCTGAAGCTATCGTGCGTATACAGGATGTTATTCCGCAGGCTGATGAAAACTGGACCGTGGAAGCGGGATCGCCGGCCACCAGTTCTGCGCCATACCGGGTTTACAATATCGGCAACAGCCAGCCGACCAGCCTGATGACCTATATCGAGTCACTAGAAAAAGCGTTGGGCATTGAAGCGAAGAAAAATATGCTGCCGATGCAGCCGGGAGATGTGCTCAATACCAGTGCGGATACTCAGCCATTATATGATGCGATTCAGTTCCGTCCGCAAACCAGGGTTGAGCAGGGCGTGCAGAACTTTGTTGATTGGTATCGTCGCTTTTATCAGCAATAAAGACGCATTAAAAAAGGAAGCCAGCGGCTTCCTTTTTCTTACCCGGTGTAAAGTGAACTCACGTTAGCGCTATTCACAATTCGAAGCACTGGAAAATTACAGCAGGAAATCGTCCAGTTGTTTACCTTGTTCTTCAATCGCTTTTTTAATCACGGCTGGTGTACGACCCTGACCTGTCCAGGTACGGTTTTCACCATTTTCATCAACGTAAGAATACTTGGCAGGACGTGCAGCACGCTTGGTTTTTCCCGGTGCTTTGGTCTCAGAAAGTGCCTGTAACAATTCGTTTGGATCGATACCATCTGCAATCAGCATCTCACGGTATTGTTCAAGTTTGCGGTTACGTTCAGCATTTTCAGCCTGCGCGTGAGTTTCTTCTTCACGACGCTCATTGACGACAACCTCGAGTTTTTCCAGCATCTCTTCCAGTGTTTCCAGAGTGCATTCCCGAGCTTGCGCGCGCAATGTACGGATATTATTAAGAATTTTAAGTGCTTCGCTCATTGTCCTAATCTCAAAATATAATAAATGGGAGTTGTTCTGCCGACTCATAATAGTGGGGCTAAAAAATAACTGCAATAGTCAGATTAAAAAGTAAAACGTTAAGTAAAAACCAGAAATCACATTGTATTACGGTTTACAAATATATTTACCGTTAGCGCTTAGATCTGAAGCCTTGATTATCCGCGTTTGCCACCGTGACGTTGTGCTAATCCTTACACTTTGGCAGTAATAATGCTGAATAAATTCTCAGCATAGATTGTCCTTTGCCAAAAAGTGCTGTTTTAACATCGATGATGAATCACGTACCTGCCATTGTCGTTAATTTGAGCAAATGATAAAAATAATGCATCGCTACAGGTTTACTTGTTTATGGTAGACTGCGCGCCATCAGATTTGTGCTGCGATGAGATTCTGCATATGGCCCAACTTTATTTTTATTACTCCGCGATGAACGCGGGTAAATCCACTGCTTTGCTTCAGTCCTCCTATAACTATCAGGAGCGCGGCATGCGCACTCTGGTGTATACCGCCGAGATTGATGACCGCTTTGGTGCGGGCAAGGTAAGCTCGCGGATTGGTCTTTCGTCTCCTGCTTTTTTATATAACGCTGCGACACAATTAAATCAGGAAATAGCCAGGGAGCATGCGAAGCAACCGGTTCATTGTGTGCTGGTGGATGAGAGTCAGTTCCTGACACGTGAGCAAGTCAGAGCGTTATCGGATGTGGTCGACAATATGGATATTCCCGTATTGTGTTATGGATTACGCACTGATTTTCGCGGCGAGCTCTTTACCGGCAGTCAATATTTACTGGCATGGGCAGATAAACTGGTTGAGCTTAAAACCATCTGCCATTGCGGCCGTAAAGCCAGCATGGTATTGCGCCTTGATGCCAACGGTAAACCGTTCAGCGAAGGAGAGCAGGTGGTGATTGGCGGCAATGAGCGATATATTTCTGTCTGCCGTAAACACTATAAACAGGCGATTGATGAAGGATCGTTAAAAGCTATCTATGGTGCGCAATCTCCGCACGCTTGATTATTTAGCGATAAAAAAACCCGCCGCAGCGGGTTTTTTGTTTTTAGCCGGTTAGGCTTTTTTGGTTTTTTTCTCGATTTTCACCGTTTTATCATCGGCGGCTTCAGCCACTGGGCCTTCAGCTTCAGAGAATTCGCGGCCATAGAAGGTATCCAGCATGATTTGCTTCAATTCAGCAATCAGCGGATAACGCGGATTCGCACCGGTACACTGGTCATCAAACGCGTCGTCTGCCAGCTTATCGACTTTCGCCAGAAAATCGGCTTCCTGCACGCCAGCTTCACGGATAGAGGTTGGGATACCGAGTTGAGTTTTCATCTCTTCCAGCCATGCCAGCAGTTTTTCAATTTTCTGGGCAGTGCGGTCACCCTGTGCACTCAATCCAAGATGGTCGGCAATTTCAGCGTAGCGACGACGTGCCTGTGGGCGATCGTACTGGCTGAAAGCTGTCTGCTTGGTTGGGTTGTCATTCGCGTTGTAACGGATGACGTTGCAAATCAGCAGGGCGTTGGCCAAACCGTGCGGAATGTGGAACTCCGAGCCCAGCTTATGCGCCATGGAGTGACACACACCGAGGAAGGCGTTGGCGAAGGCGATACCGGCGATTGTGGCCGCATTATGCACACGTTCACGCGCTACTGGATTCTTCGCCCCCTCACGATAGCTGGCCGGCAGGTTCTCTTTCAGCAGTTTCAGCGCCTGCAGCGCCTGGCCATCAGAGTACTCATTTGCAAGTACAGAGACATAGGCTTCCAGCGAGTGAGTTACCGCATCCAGACCACCAAACGCACAGAGTGAGCGAGGCATATCCATCACCAGGTTGGCATCCACAATCGCCATATCAGGCGTCAGTGCATAATCCGCTAAAGGATATTTCTGGCCTGTGGCATCGTCAGTCACTACCGCAAACGGTGTAACTTCAGAACCGGTACCGGAAGTGGTGGTGATGGCCACCATGCGCGCTTTCACGCCCATTTTCGGGAACTTGTAGATACGTTTACGGATATCCATGAAACGCAGCGCCAGTTCTTCGAAGTGGGTTTCAGGATGTTCGTACATCACCCACATGATTTTCGCGGCATCCATCGGGGAACCGCCGCCCAGGGCGATAATCACATCGGGTTTGAAGCTGTTCATCTGCTCAGCACCTTTACGTACGATGCTGAGTGTTGGGTCCGCTTCTACCTCAAAGAACACTTCAGTTTCGATGCCGTGCGCTTTTAACACGCGAGTGACTTGATCGGCATAGCCATTGTTAAACAGGAAGCGGTCAGTGACGATAAAGGCGCGCTTAGCACCGTCGGTCGCGACTTCTTCCAGGGCAATCGGCAGTGAACCACGACGGAAGTAGATAGACTTCGGAAGTTTATGCCACAACATATTTTCAGCTCGCTTGGCCACGGTTTTCTTGTTGATCAGGTGTTTAGGTCCGACGTTCTCAGAAATTGAGTTACCGCCCCAGGAACCACAGCCCAGCGTCAACGATGGCGCAAGTTTGAAGTTATAGAGGTCGCCAATACCGCCTTGCGAAGCTGGTGTGTTAATCAGAATACGGGCGGTCTTCATTTTGTCGCCAAAGAAGTGCACGCGCTCGTGTTGGTTAGTCCTGGTCAGTGTACAGGCAAGAGGTATGGCCGATACCGCCCATAGCCACCAGTTTTTCTGCTTTATCTACCGCGTCGTAATAATCTTTTGCGCGATACATCGCCAGGGTTGGCGACAGTTTTTCGTGGGCAAACGGTTCAGACTCATCCACCAGCTTCACTTCACCGATGAGAATTTTAGTGGTCGCAGGGACGCTATGCCGGCCAGTTCAGCAATTTTTGCCGCAGGTTGGCCGACGATAGCGGCATTCAGTGCACCATTTTTCAGAATGATATCCTGAATGGCTTTCAACTCTTT
>AEWW01030090.1_pt1 | contig 24916 bp, 24 predicted proteins | sample 267848 | NCBI WGS metagenome assembly AEWW01 (sample SAMN00713649, study PRJNA62039) | ant fungus garden metagenome | place: Panama: Gamboa | collected Apr-2009 | depth 0.5 m m | reverse complement strand
GTAGCCGGAGAAAAAATCCTCGCATTTGATTATCCGGACGGCATGCTCGCATTCCGCCATGGAAACAGAACGCTGAAATATCAGATGTTCGATAAGCTGGACTGCATCAGTCAGGGACGTATCGTTGATAATAAAAGGCTGGGCGCGGTGCTGAAGCTGGCGCAGGAAAAGCAGGATGAGCTTGAAGCTGCAGGGAAAAGAAAGCGCAGCCAGAGCATGCCAAAAAGACGGGCGCAGAATCAGGCTCAGCTCAGGGCCATCAATCCGGTTCTGGCTGAACCATCACTCTTCAAATCCAGCCTGAAAAAATAAGCCACTGCCCTTTTTTCTTCATCATAAATCAGCAGAAAGTGACATTTAAAACCGTGAAATCAGGGTGACATTATCAATAAGGAAAGACATCGGTTGTTACTCCAAAACGCCAATGTCCGCACCCCCACCTCCACCTCCGTTCGGGCTCTGCCTCTTCAAGTCTACGTTATTTACTATGATTTTTTCCCGTGTCCATCTGTCTGAGCTTCGCGTAATTCATGATGCTCTTCATCGACTTTTCGCTGTTTCTTTAAGTACGTCATTTTCACGATCAGGTCTCAGGCTTTCGGGGGTACAGTTCGCGCTCACTTCAGAAAGCGCCGGCTGTGCGTAAGTTATTGCTGAACGTACGGGCGTGATCTATCTGCTGCTCATTATCATGTCGTTTGTCCTCATATATATAGTGGATAAACCAGGTAATTGCGCAGGATATGGGGGCATCAGCAATGGTCGTGGAATCTGAGGGCTTCAGCGGTCAGGCTCTGGCGTAAAATGTTTCCGTAAGAGCCAGAAATCAGGCCAAAAGCGGATCCGTAAGTCGCAGTGTAAAGCGGTTTCAGACCAGCGCTGTATCTTTCGAAACATTGGTCACTGATAAAATGTTCTGATTAAGCTTGGTGCGTGTAAAACAAATGCCTGACTCCCACTCATCTGGTATCGTGTAGTCAGTTAATATCAAAAAAGAGCAGCAGATACGGTTCTGAAATCTGATGCAACCTCGTCTTTAGAAAAGAGAAACGCCAAAAAACAATGCTGTGCATAGTTTTTATCAATATTAGATTTCAATATGTTTTTTATTTATGAGCGCTTTGTTTAAATATCATTATTAATAAATCTTTTTATGGCTAAGGATAAGTTCCTGTACGTTCTTCATACCCAGTTTTTTTTAACGCGGATTGTTTCTGACTGCTAATTGTTTTAACACTTCTGCATTTATCACGCGCTATTTCAGTGACTTTTTTCCCCTGGATGATAGCCTGAATAACCGAACGTTCTCTGACAGAAAGGTCCTGACTGAAATTACTTCGTCCACTATTACCCGGAATCTTCTGGTTTGACGTGGTCGTTCTCCTGTAATTGCATGAGTCGCTCATGGCCGGATAAATAACGACCTTACCTTCCAGAACGGCTTTCAGGGACGAAGGGATTTTCTCCAGGGGAGTTTTTTTACTCAGTACTCCGGTCGCGCCACTGGCTAAAGCAGTGGAAATGACGTTTCGGTTATAATTTCCCGTCATAACTATAATCACCGTTTCCGGGGAAAGTTTTTGTACTTTACTAATAAGTTCTTTTCCACTGATATCACCGGGCGACAGAACATAATCGGCTATCAGCAGGTCAGGCTTGCTGATTTCCAGATACTGAAACAGTGAATTACTGTGAATAAAGGAACCGCATACCTGAATTTTTTCATCAGCGGTCAGCGCGCATTCCAGTCCTTTCAGAATTACCGAATGATCATCCAGCAGAATTGTTTCTATAAATCTTTCCATCGCTTATAACCCGGTTTGAATTCTCAATAGAAGTTCATTTCTATAATGGCATTTGCCGTGTGGTCACCTTCGGTGCTGAACGTCCCTGAAACGGTAAAGTCAGTATTCAGGTTAATATTTTTGTCCGGCTCCGACAACGATATTTTTACCTGACTCCAGTCGCTGGCCGTTCATATCAATCGCCACGTTGACGCCGTCAAGTTGCACTGATTTTGTTGAAAGCGCTGTCACGGTAACGTTACCGCTGCACGTTGCTCTGCCGCTAATCCGGCGCTGTACGGTAACCTGCTTTCCTGAACTCACCGTTCCGAAATCCACGCTGGAAGGTAGAGAGAATGAGCAGGTCACATTCGGAGGCGGCACATTGGTACACGGCGTGCCGGGCCACAGGGTAAAACTTCTACTTGACCATGAGTGTAATGCAAATCCGGCACATTTATAGCTATCATATACATTCCTGCTTATTGAATAGTCGCGGTTTCCTGAAGCGCCATAGAAACGGATCATTTCATCTCTGATCTCTTTCAGGGTCATGCCACTTTTAACATCAATCATTGGATAGACCTCAATAAATACGTCTGTTCCATTGCCAGCGTCGATTATCAGTCCGGCAGACATATGACAATCGTTATCGTTCTGACACTGAACGACATCATTACTGTTTTCTTCAAGAAAGTTGTAATTCAAACGAACATTAACGCCGTTTACATCGGTTGAAAGCACTTTCAATGACGCATAATGTCCGCCCGAAACCGCTGCGCTGCTTATCAGTAGCAGGCCGGGGAGCGTTTTACTTGCCGTCTTTCTGCAAAGACGACTTAATGATGTCATTGCTGTAACCATTTACTGATACTCCACTTCAAGGGTTGCGCTCGCGCTGAACGCACCTGCTGATAACGCGCTGCCGGTTTTTCTGGCCGGAACCACGTAGATATCCGGCCGCGTGCCGGGATAGGTAAAGTTACTCCAGTCGTTCAGATTCATCTTTGTTGTGTCCCGGTAAATGGCGACGGCCAGATTGCTGTTACTGGTTGCCAGCAGAGTGTTATCAAATCCGGACGAATTGCCGTTAAGCCGGATTTTTAAGTTTTTACTTCCTGACCCGCAGTCCAGCGTGTAGTTTAATTTCTGACGCTGGTAGTTTATGCCGTCAATATTTCCGATGGACACGTCCCCGAAACTGACGCTCAGGGGGTTGTTGTTATTTATCACACAGGCAGGTGCCAGAACGCTGATGCGTAAGCTCACGTTCAACGCATCGGCAAAGGCCTGCTTTTGCACGAAGGCTGAAATAAAAAGCACCTTTACTAAAAGCACAAGGAACTGACGGCTTCCCCACTTTTTCATCAGTAAGCTTCCTTATGGATAACTGAGTTCAAACTGCGCGGTGGCCACAAATGTGCCGGGAATAATCTTATGCTGTGCCTGGGCCGCCGGCTCTGCGCGTATCTGGACATAATAATTCAGGACGTTATCACCGGCGCTGACTGCTGTTTTGTGAGCGCTGCCGTTGATAACAAGTTCACGCTTTGCGTCATCCATCAGAACCAGAGCAATCCCTTCTGCGGAGCTGCCGTTATCCGGCGTCAGCGCACCCGGCAAACCGGCGCTCACGGCGCCGCTGAAGGCGGTCTCAACGTCGGCTGCCACGCGCGGGTCGCAGTTTTCAAGATGCAGGCTTATCTGTTTTTCCGCCGGCCACCGGCCGAGATAGAGGTCACGCGTGCCGGTGACCGGAAACTGTATATCAATGTTCCGGTCTGATGCTTTCAGCGTGCAGGCGTGCGCACGCAGGGTGCCGGAAAACTGCAGGCTGTCCTGTGCAGCACTCGCGAACGACAGTGCCGCGAGGCTCATAATCAGGCAGGTTTTTATCTTTTTCATATCAGTAATAACGCGCCTTAAAGCTGGCAATTGCGGAAAAGACCCCTTCATCGGGCTGACCGGAAGGCGATGTAACGGGTTCGGCCGTGAGGACCGGCAGGCTCTGCCGCGCTGCATTCACGGCAGTCCCTAACACAACAGGTTTGCCATCGAGCTCGATACGGATGCCGATTTCACGTCCGGCATCCAGTACGGAGCTGCTCCAGGCCGAAGGCGTGCCGTCAATTTCCAGCTCAAAGGGCATACCGGCGACGTCATCCTCGCAGTCAACCACGTATCTGACCGTCTTTTTGTAGGCGCCCGTTCCCAGCCTGGCAATGTTAAGGCTGTCGCCGAAATCCACGCTGACGCCGGCGTTTGCCCCGTCGTGTATCACACACAGGGGCAGCCTGAGCTGACCGTCCATGGTTGCGTCTGCAGCAGCAGCGGTAGCTGCCCAGCACACTGGCAGCACGCATAACAGATGAGCCAGGGCAGCACGCATTATTTAATGTCCGAGATAACGGTAATTGTGGCCGAGAACGCCCCGGCAGTAATAGCTGCTCCGTTCAGAACCGGCACCACATTCAGATCCAGTGCATTATCGCCTTTTTTGGCCACGTGCTCGTACTGAACCCCCAGATTCTGATTGGCCGATCCCTTTTTCAGCGCGATACTGATGCCTTTTGCTGCGCCAGTGATGGGAAAGGTATTGCCCGAGGAACCCGTCGCGGTCGCGGTTATGTATAATTTTTCACTCGTGGCGCCGCCGGCGTCCTGATTACAGGTTGCCTTCAGGTTTAATGACTTCAGATAATTGGTCCCGTTCACCTTAGTACTGACGACGTCGCCGAACGTGACCGCCGAAGGCGTGTTGAGCGAGCAGATAAGTCCCTGCTGAAGATTGCCGGACATCGAAACGTTAACGGCTGAAGCTGCCTGCGGCAGACCCAGTGCGGCGATGAGAGTAAGTGTTTTGTGCATGTGAACTCCTAAAAATAACTGATTAAAAAATCCAGCGTGGCTCGCCAGCTGTTGGGCTGAAAATCGCCTGCTGTTCTTTCCAGCTGCGCCTGCCAGTAGAGGACCTCCTGTCCCGGCGACACAAAATGGGGTGTTCCGCGTTGTCCGGGTACCACCTGTCTGCCGTTCATCTCTGAGATGCGTAATCCCACGCCTTTCGCGCCCGAAACGCTGAACAAATGAGGACTGTTTACGTCCTCGGTACCATTAAAGGTGAGGGCCACCAGGGGCTGCATGCTGCTCCAGCTTCGGGTATTGTTTCCCTCATCGATCATGCTGCCTGCTTTTCTGCTGCAGTTTTCCAGGCGCACGGCAAACGTGGCTGGCCGGCTGGCGNTCCCCTGTTTCAGAAGTGACGTTGAAGGTACGCTGCCTAAATCCACGGTCTGCACGGTGCTGTCCATTGACAGACGGCATGAGGGTTCGGACATGCTGCCGCTGACAATGAGGTAACCGTAGGTCCCGTGAATGGGCTCAGATGCCCCTGCCGCGGCAGGCACAATCAGACCTGCTGCACAAATGATTTCCCGGAAAATGGGCCTCATTCTTTTCATTTCGCCGATTTCGCCGTACAGAGGTTCTGAGCACACGTAAACTTCAGCTGCGGCCGGCCGCCATAATCGTTGATGTAGGTCAGCACCGGATTCTGGCCCAGGGATGAGGTGCCGGCCCCAAGTTCAGCCGCGCTTTTTGGCGCAATCATCACCGGTGAAAAATCATCGTAAGCCTCAGCTTCCGATCGTCCGGCCGCGATGAGCGTGATGTAATAAGGCGTCGGGTTGTTCACAACGAAGCCGTTCCCTTTACGGCTCAGTGTGAGCTTCTCCTGGAACGGTGCCGCGGAGGTATCCACGCGAATGGCGGCCGGGCGGTAAAACAGTTTCACCGTGGTCTGCAAGGCGAGCTGGAGCGTATTAGGCTTCGTACTTTTGGGTGGGACTTCCCGTAAGTTGAATGAATACAGGGATTCGCGGTCCTGAGGCAGCGACGCGGCCGCAGGCAGTATCTGGATTTTCACCTGCCCATTCTTTCCGGCTTCGAGCCGCTGCAGCGGCGGCACGACCATCAGCGGACTCTGGATTTTGGTACCGGACGTGTCGGCTATCCACGCCTGTGCCAGGTACGGCATTTCGGTATTATCGTTCCGGATGCCGATCGTGGTGGCTTTATCGCCACCGTTCACGATCACGCGGGTTCTGTCCAGCGACACGGCAGCCTGTGAGGCCATCGAAAATAAAAGGGCCGAGAGCAGTGAAATTTTTAACGTCTGTTGATGTCTTTTCATGTCAATATCCAGGTTCAGTTATCCTGCAGATATTGCAGGAGAAGGTTCACATACCAGCAGCAGAGCGTTATTGCCGGTATTTTCCGTTATTTCAGGCAGCGTGATTGCGCACTGCTCTTCAGCGGATAAATGAATAAACATTTTTTCGCCGCTGTTCATTCCACTCAGCCAGGTTACACCCGATTCGCCCACCATTCCGGTGACCTTTCCCTTCTGGCTGACAACGTTGATACCGAACGGCGGATGGCCTCCATTCCGCATGCTGATATACGCCATGCCTTTCTTCCCTTTAATCACATCCAGTTTTCGGTAACCTATCGCGCCTTCGGTCAGGGTCAGTTCCGTCATGGTTTCGGCTGAATCCATATCGTTTTCCAGCTGATCGATACTGATCCTGGCCTGTGCACGCTGATAATCACCGGCACCGGTCAGCACGGCTTTTCCGCTTCGGTTACTGCGGGTCACGCCACCGCCGCTGGTCAGGGGGACGTCTGCCACGCCGGCGGTATCTATCAGTATGCGGCCGGCCCCGGGAGCGCCTGCGCCATGGAAAGCACTCCCTTCTGTGGTGACGGTCAGGCCACCCCGCAGAGAGGCTCCGCCGGACACCGCGTTGTTGCTGCCTGCGGCGGCATTAAAGCTCATGTCTGCCTTGTCCCCGCGGGTGCTGTAAAATCCACTCAGCTCCTGCGTATTTTTCTGGGTGGCCGCGCTGAGATTCCAGCTGTCCGTGTCTTCATAGCCGGAATAATTGAGCGAATGCATCACCTCATTCCGTTTGATGCTCGCGCTGTACCCGGCGTAGGTACGTTCTCCCCACGGCAGGCTTAGCTGGAGAGAGACGCCATCGTCTCTGCGCCCGTAATACATCTGCCGGTATCCGCGAACGGACGCGCTGACGTTACGGAACGTCCCGATTGTCAGATTCGTTGACAGGGTCGCGTCAAAACGATCGGTATCCGGGCGATGCCACCATGTCTGATGGTTGTAGTTCAGGCTCGCGCTGACGCCCGTTCCGGTAAACTGTTTACTCATGCTGACGAGATAGCGTTCTTTCTCGTTACTAAACATGATCCCGCTGGCGTTATTCAGTGCGAGGTAGTCACTCATGGAGTGAAAGCTCTCCTCCGAAAAACGGTATCCTGCAAAATTGACCTGGCTGTTAATCTCGTCAAAGCGTTTGGCGTAGCTGATACGGAAAGATTTCCCCTGCTCACGTGAGCCGTTCAGCATCGTGCTTCGCGAGACGCTGACGTCAGCCGAGATGGCGCCGAACCGGAATAAATCCCGGCCCACCCCCACGGAAAGTAACTGATATCTTTCACTGAACAGCCCCCCCCGTAGAGCGACCAGCCGTTCGTCACCCCCCAGGAGGCTTCTCCTGACATAAACGCCGGTCCGTCGGCGTGGTGTTCCCAGTCTGTCGTGCGGCCTGAGGTCAGCTTATACTGCACAGCCCCCGGTCGGGTGAGATAGGGAATGGTCGCCGTGCTGACCTGAAAGCGTCGGGTTGTACCGTCCTGCTCGATAACCTCAACGTCGAGGGTTCCCGAAACCCAGGAGCTCAGGTCCTGAATGGAAAAAGGACCACGGGCAACCTGGGTCTCATAAATGACCCTGCCCTGCTGTGAGATCCGCACGGTCGCATTAGAATCTGCCACGCCGCTGACTTCCGGAGCATACCCGCGCAGTGAAGGCGGAAGCATGTTTTCATCACTTCTGAGGCTCACCCCCGCATAGCGAAAACTGTCAAAAATATCGGAGCTCAGATAATCTTCACCCAGCGTCAGGCGGGCCTTCCAGTCACGAATGGCGCGATAGGCAAAATAACGCGTCCAGGTGAAGTTACCGGATGAATTCTGCTGGCGTTCGGCCAGCATATTCTGTAACTGCCAGTCGCCCCTGATGCGCCACGCACCGTAGTTAAAACCGGCTGTGCCGTTTCCGGTCAATCCTTTATCCAGCCCGTTCCGGGAATTAGACGCTGACAGGTTCAGGTTATAATCCAGCATTCCTCCTGTTATTCCGTCTTCCCAGCGGGAGGGGGGATCCCAGTTAGCGTCGGCGTATTCCAGGTATATCTGCGGGATGCCAATATTCAGCGTTGAATTGCTGAGATCGGTTTCAACAGTTACCCCCTCCAGTGAACTCATGATTAAACAGCCGTCAGGAGTCCATTTGAGGCCTTCACGTATGGTTTTTTTTAAAGAAAACTTCTCCACGAGATCTGACGTTACGCAGGCTATACTTTTTCCTTCATCATCAGGTGAAGGTTTAAATGATATAACCTGTTCAGATATCTCCCGGCCATTGATATTAATGCTGAGCGTATATTCTCCAGGTAAAACATAACCCACCTGTCGAAAATGAGAGAGGTTAATGTTTTTTCTGTCATCAATATCAAGTACGTCTGTATTAAATTCGACTTCCTCAGCAGACGGTGAAAATGAAACGCCAAAGAAAATTGAACATAATAACGGCACTGCATAATTTATTGGGTTCTGGCTTTTCATTTTTTTGTATTATTAATAATAATCCAGTCGATATCTCAGTGACGAATAATGATTACCGCTACTCAACGTGTAACCGTTGCCAACCGCGCGCAGGGTGTAATTGAGCGTATGCTGTCCATCAGGAATATTGTGAGGCGGCATCGGCACGCCCGGATGAGACTGAAAACCACGGTCGTCCGTTATCTGTAATGCAATGCCCTGACTGTCGCCACTGAGTGCAAAATTATTGCCATCGGCCGGGCCATCAAACGTAATCTGAAAAGCCGTTCTGGAGGCAACCGGTGAACCCGGTAATGCCACAGAACAGTTCTCCAGCTTTATGCTGAAGGGGTGAGGCTCAGAGTACCCGTCACGGATCAGCTCTCCGATGGAGATATCCTTCATCACGACCTGCTGTTCAACGCTTTCAGCACCCACAGAACAGGCCGTTTCAACAACGGCGCTGTGCATGCGCATTTCCCCCCGGAGGGTCACGGGAGTCTGACTGTACGCGGTGGCGGAAAAAAGCAGGGCTAATAAAAGATATTTTCCTGGTACGGAAGATATAGTCTGCATTTCATCTCACTTAATGCTCTGTACGACATTCTCAGCATTACAGAGCATTCAGGGAATTACTGATAATTCAGCTCAACGTTAACGCTGGTGTCAAAGCGGCCTGCAGTGGGTGCGTTAGTCGTGGAGGTACCAATCAGATTTGCACTGAAGTACATATTCTGGTCACCGTTAACCAGATCTTTAGTTGCTGTACCGGTGGTAGGATTAATCACTTTACCGCCGGCATCGCGCAGGATCAGGCCGACGTGCGTCGTATCGCCGCTCTGATCTGAAAATGCATCCTTATTATTCGCGTCAGCCTGACCGCGGAATGCAACATTCACCAGTTTATGCGTGGCGATATCGCAGGCCTCAAGTGCAATCTTGAATTCTTTTTTCGGACCTTCTCCGCCATTTGTCAATTGCTTGACTGAAGCGGTTTCCATATTAATGGTCTGATTAAGACCATCCATACCGGAAATAGAGCAGGCTACATCCTGAACTTCACCATGAAAACGCATGACGCCCGTTTCGGCTGATAAGGCACTGGCCGAAGCTAAACTTAATGCCACGGTGAGTGCGGCAATAATTTTGTTTTTTGAAAAACAGATGATTTCTTTATTCTTACGCATGATTTTTTCCACTGAAATTTAAGATGCTGCGAAGCTTATAACTTTCGTCTGATTAGCATTCTTATTGTCTGCTAACGTGGAGGTAATTATATTCTTAGTTTTTTTTTAAGACACGAGACCAGTCTCAAAAGCATTCAGGTTGACTTTCGCACGACGCATTTCACTGTCGTGCTAATGGCTTAAATATTCTGTTCATCCGTCTGTGATCGGCATGGCTTCGTAAGCGCTGATCACAGGATACTTTGACCTGAAATCGTCTAAAATAATAAAGTAATTTCTGATCTGCTGGTTTAACCTTCATCGCGGTTGCTGTTATCGTGACGTTTACAACCGCAACGCAGCACAGGTTTGCTGACACGACATACGCCCGGGAGGAACATGAATTCTTATACTGACAGAAAGATCTCAATAGCCCTTCTTGACGATCATTATATTGTTCTTCACGGGCTCAAAGATTTGCTTGCCAGGCAGGATCGTTTTGCTATTACCGGTGCCTGGACAACCAGCCAGCAGCTGCTGACGGAATTGCGCCGTCAGCCTGTTGATGTTGTGATACTTGACTATCAGCTCGCCCCGGCCGATATCGATGGACTGAATCTGATTAAGATGATCCACCGGCTTTATCCCCGCACCGCGATTCTCATGGTCTCAGCCCTCTACAACCCAGCCACGGTAGCACAGGCAATGCGTGCGGGGGCGAGAGGATTTATAGGCAAGAACAGGCCCGAAACAGAGTTTGAAAAGGCTGTTTTACAGGTTCATGAAGGCGGCGTCTTTATCGAGCCGGACATGGCAGAACTCATGGCTGCGCAGCAGTTCCACGGAAAGCACCTGCTCTCGGGGAGACTCAATGACGAAAATGTCAGCAAATCCGTTACGCTGGCCATGCTGTCGCCGAAGGAACAGGAGGTCATCCGCTGTTTTCTGACGGGGATGACGGTCACGGAAATTGCAGTCAAGTTTAACCGGAGTAAGAAAACCGTCAGCGGGCAGAAGTCTTCCGCCATGCGCAAGCTCGGCATTAAAGCGGATCATGAACTCTATATTATTCAGCATGAACTGCTGACATCAACTGATCCCGGAGCGCCGTAACCTCATAAGGAAAAGCCTCACCCTGCTTCTGACCGGTTTCCCTCAGCACGGATTCAAAGGCTGAGATTTTTTCTGCAAGGCAATCAAACCCGTACATCTGCGCCACGCCCTTAAGACGGTGCAGATAATATTTAACCTCTGCCGTCTCCTTTCTTTCCGCTGCTCCGCACAGGAGAAGAATATCCTCTTTCAGCACGGCGATGATTTCATCGCTGTCAGGCAGTGCTCTCTCCACTGACACCGGAACACACCACCGTCTGAGTATTTTGCCAAGCTGGCTGATGATAATGGGTTTTGGAAGTACAGCGTCAATGCCGTTGTTTTTACACTGCAGCAGGTGCTCTTCGTCATCCATTGCAGAAATGGCCACTATGGGGGTGGGATCCCGGTTTTCAGCACGCTCATAGTCGCGTAACCGGCTGGCCACACTGTAGCCCCCGATGTCAGGCAGATTGCAGTCCAGCAGGATGGCATTGTAATAGTGCTCATCTTTCAGCTTCTCCAGCGCAGACATGCCGTCATTAACCACGTCGTAATGGCAACCGAGATATTCGAGCTGCGCGGCCAGCATTTTGCGGCTGGCCGGATTGTCCTCCACAACCAGTATGCTGCTTTCATTGCTGAAACGATGCCCGAGCGGGGCCTCTGATTCGTCACGTTCCGGCTCCACACAGTACGTCACGGGTAACGTCACCGTGAAACGGGTCCCCTGCCCAGGCTCACTGACGCAGTTCAGCGTCCCGCCTGCCAGTTTCAGTAATTCATTACAGATGTAAAGTCCGAGGCCACTGCCCCCATGACGGCTGAATGAGATATTGTCTGCCTGTGTCCAGGCATCGAACAACGTTTTCATCGCGCCGTCGGGGATACCGATACCCGTATCTGTTATTACGATGAGCAGTTTTTCATTTTCCTGTTCGGGAAGTATGCTCAGCTGTATTCTGCCCGCCTCCGTGAATTTCACAGCGTTAGACAGCAGGTTGCTCAAGATTTGTCGTAACCGGCACTCATCAGTCACAATCCAGAGATTTTCCGGAACAGACGTCGTTACCGCAGAAAGCGACAGGCCCTTTTTCTGCGCAGCGTGCAGATGCGCATTGATCAGAGAGTCAGTAAAGGCGGTAAGGGAAAAGCAGTTCTTTTTCAGAAGGATCTTTTTCTGAGATAACCGGCAGTGTTCCAGAATATCATCGAGCAGGCGCAGAAGATCCCGGGATGACTGCTGTGCCAGCTGGATATAACTCAACCGGCGTTCTTCTGTACAGGGAAGCCTCAGAAGCTCAAGCGAAGCGGTCATGGCGTTCAGAGGCGTTCTGATTTCATGACTGAGTATGGAAAAAAACTGGGCTTTCCTTCTGGCTTTCTCAACGGCCTTTTTTTTACGAGCGACGGCGTATGCCAGAGACAGAATTAACACGACCACGATCAGCATGAAGAAGCCGATTTCCACCGAATAAAGCGACAGAATGACCGCCCGGCTGGGATACCCCAGCTTCATATCATTGAGCCAGTTATTAAAAATTCTGTCTGACTGCCCCACCGGCATTCCGGCAAGTGATTTATTGATAATGCTCAGCAACATCAGGGCATCAGCCGGCACGCCCATATGAATGCCTGATACCATCTCTGGTAACAGGCCCGCGATGGCCAGATGGTGAGAGTAGTTACGGTAAAGCTGCGGACGCATCACGATATCCGAACCAATCGCCGCTCTCACTTCCCCGCTGTATACCGATTCAAGAACCTGCCGTGAATCCTTAAATGTCTTCAGCGTGATGTCAGGATAATGCCGGCTAATCCAGCCTTCGTATACTGTCCCTGATACGACTGCGACCGTCTCATCCTTCAGGTGATCCAGGGTGCGGATGTGATGTTCGTCAAGGGCGGTAATGATAACCGCATTGGCAGTCAGCCAGCGCTGAGAATAGCGCCAAAAGGATCGCTGAGCAGAGGGCATGAGTCCCGGAGCCATGTTGGTGTGTAGCTGGGGTATTTCATTCTGTAATGCGGGTCTGAAAGTCAGACCGCTGACCTGCTCAATATAGGTCAGGTATTCCCGGCTTAATCCCAGGTGCTGACCGTCTTTAAAATATTCGAGCGGCCAGCTTTCGGTAAATGTGTACGTCACCTCAGGATGACTGGCCATCCAGCGCTGCTCATCTTCGGTGAAGATATCAGCCGTATCTGCTGTGGCCACCAGTGGCCACAGCAGCACGGTCATCAGAATATGACGAAGTAATTTTTTCAATTTTCAGCCTGCCTCAACGGTAATCCGATCCCCCGGTCTTTACGCAGGGCCTGTCGGCAGGCTGTATTACATCAGTCGGTGTAAGGGATAAAGAACAAGCCCAGTCTCAAATTTTAACCCGTGCGCTGACGATACCCTCAAGATGTTCCTCCAGACTTTTGAATAACTCTCCGGTATCGTAATTACTCCCCTCTTCAAGCAGCTGCTCGGTCCCGGCTGCGAATACAGCCAGGTCCACATACCCGAACATCATTGAGGCTCCCCGTATCCGGTGAATAAAGTAAATGGCCTGCGTGATGTCATGAAGACTTAACGCCTCTCTGAAGCTGAGGGCATCCTGGTTAATCGTGTCCACAACATCAGTTGATGGCGTGGGAAGAGCCACCTCGTCGCTGTCAAAAGGTTCTGTATTATATCCTGGACACCACTTCTCCATCATGGCTTTCAGGTGCGCTATGCGAACAGGTTTAACCAGAATATCGTCCATACCCGCGTTGCGGCATCGCAATATGTGATCGGATGACTGCAGCGCTGAAATGGCAATGACAGGTGTTTTTTCACCCCCCCTTTCCTCTTCCAGTTGCCGTATTTCCCTGGCGATCTGGTAGCCGCTCTTACCGGGTAATCCGCAGTCCATCAGAATAATACTGTAGTACGACTCATCCCTGAGCAGACACAGCGCCTCCTCGCCGCTTTCGGTTGCGTCACTGTGGCACCCCAGAAGACTGACCTGCGCTTTCAGCAATTCCCGATTCGCGGCGTGATCTTCAATGATGAGAACGGACAGATCTGCCGTATCAGCCGATATGACGGGAACTTCCGGGCAGGTTTCGGGCATTACATATGCCCAGCGGGCGGGCAGTGTCAGGGTTGCCTGTGTACCCCGGCCGGGTTGGCTGTCTAACTCAAGACGGCCTTCAAGCAGTCCGGCCAGAGAACGTGCAATGTACAGTCCCAGCCCGCTTCCGCCCCGGCGCGTACGCTCCTGCGACCAGGGCTGGAAAAGCCTTTGCCGGAACTCCTCCGGGATACCTATGCCGGAATCCTTAACGATAAACAAAATCTCATCGGAGCGCGTTTCTACCCTGAGTGTGACGCTGCCGCTGTCAGTAAATTTAACGGCATTAGAAAGCAGGTTATTCAGGATCTGGCGCAACCTGTCTGCATCAGAAAGAAGCGGCGCGGACAAATCGTCTGATTCAGTAAGCAGATAATATTCAAGACCCTTTTTCTCTGCGTAGGGGCGATAAATCTCGAAAACTGAACGGATAATCTGCCGGACATCCACCGGCACAGGCTTTATATCCACTTTCTGACTGAATAATTGCTGATTATCGAGAACGCTGTTCAGAAGGTCGAGCAGGTTTTGTGAAGATCCTAGGGCAAGGTCGATCAGGGAGTTGTCACTGACAGGGCGGCCATCTTTATGGAGCAGTTCAAGCGAAGCAACAATTGCATTCATGGGGGTGCGTATCTCATGACTCATGACGGCCAGAAATTCACTTTTATGCGCTTCGCTTAACTCCGCTCTTCGCCGTGCAACGATCGCCTGTCTGCAGGCAATCACAAGGAGTATTAATAATAAAACGATAATGGTGACAGGGTAACGGTAAAGCCAGAGTACGTAGGTCAGACTGGGTGTCCCGACGTCATAGATACCCACCCAGGCAGCGAACATTTTCTCAGCGTCCGCAGCAGATATATTTTCCATGGACTGGTTAAGAATATGCAGCAGTTCCGGATACTGGGGAGAGACGGCCATATTAATGCCACTGGCCATCTCAGAAACCTGAGCCACGATGGCCAGCTGGTGATTGTAGTGGCGCTGCAGCACCGGCAGCATGACCATGCCCGATGCGATGGCAGCTGCGCTGCGCTTTTCGCTGACTGATTTCAGGGCACTGAGAATATCCGGGACTATCAGTAGCCTGATATCGGGATAGTGACGCTGAAGCCAGGAGATGTAATCAGAGTTTTTTTCGATGGCCAGCGTTTTTCCGCGGATCTGATCCAGCGTCCGGAGCTGGGTTGCATTACGAAGGCCTGCAATCATTGGCATCGTATTGGCCCAGGGAAAAGTGAGGAGCCACGATGCACGCTGCGGTGCTGTCAGGAGATCACCGCTGACGGCACTGTTCATCATCGGAGGCCCGGACAGGGCGTCGTCAGGAGGGATATAACGAAATCTGAGTCCGGTACGCTTTTCCACCTCAGTGAGCACTTCCCTGCTCAGTCCGCGATGCACGCCATTTCTGACAAACTCCTGCGGCCAATGATCCAGAACGGTGTAGGTCACAACAGGATGCGCTTTAATCCACAACTGTTCCTGTTCAGACAGCTCTGAGCTGGCCCAGGCAGTGCTCTGAACCAGCAGGGTCAGAAGAAGAAGAAGGATCTTTTTGGTCACTGACGCTTACCGTGGCAGAAGTTATCTGACCCATCTTAATTGTATGTGTTCGTAATGTTAACGTCCGGAGAGGGATTATCTTCGGACTCCCCTGTTTCCGGACGGCTCCAGCAGGGGATTTCAGAGCCCTGCGCAACGGACTTTTGAATGAAGCTTATCCGGCAGGGCAACCTGAGGCAAAAACGCTGAGAGCCCGCCATCAGAACGGCTATGCTTTAGCAGGATCCTGCAGAGCGTGGCCGCAGGCATGTCACCTGCCTGTTTACCTCGCCTCCAAGGCCGTCAGATAAGCAGGGTCCCTTACACTGCCTGTCAGGTCTTAACGCGTGCAGGGCTGAGTTCCAGGCTGTAAAGCTCACCGTTAACGCGGACGTTGATATATTTTTTAGCCGTCTTCCCGCCTTCCGGAACGGAACGCTCGTCCAGCATGGCGCTGGCCAGAATCAGTTCTTGGTTATCGTTGTAGCCGAACCCCACGTCCTTGTTCCCCACCCAGTGTTGTTCGAAGGCGGCAGCACTCGCGGAAGCCGCTTCTACCGCGTCACTTTCCTCCTGGTCGAGCTCGGTAAAACTTTTACGGAATTTAAAGCTGACGCCAGCCTGATAGCGATCGCGCCCGTTGGTTTCGGCCAGGCAGATACTCCATCCAGTATAGCTGGCTATCCTGACGTACAACCTGCAGTGCGCAGTGCTTCCCTCAACGTAAACTTTCGTGACGGGGCTGGCGCCCTCGCCGTGCCAGCTTGCCATTGAGCGTGATCCGTTACCTGCCTGCAGATAAATGTGTGCGACGCCTTCCGGCGTGCTGCGGGCAAATGTCTTCTGGGTCTGGGTCACCGCGTCCCAGGACGCGGATCCCACTATACGCAGGTGGATCTGACTGGACATGTCAGAGAAGTTAAATTCCCCGACGTAAAACCACGCTTCTTTTCCCGTTTTACGGTTATCCAGGTGGTGCTGTGACGTGATGACGTCATAGCTCAGGGAACCCTGAACGACAGAGCCGAAATCTGAGACCTCAGTGACGCCGCGATCGTATTCACTCAGCAGCGTCCATTCTTCGACGCCGTCAGTGCTGAAATCCAGACCTGCACTTTCGTTATGAATACTCTTCTGCAGGATAAGTGCGCGGCAGTAGCCCAGTCGGAGAGGGTGCGAGGTGGACTCAATGGCAAGCCCTTCAATCGTCCACTGCCCGTTGGTGAGATCGCCGGGATACTCTGAGTGCTCAATCCAGCCATTATAAATAAAGGACTGGGTACAGCGCGGGAGATCGAGCGCGGGGCGGCGTGTACTGTACTGGATATTAAAGTTGGTGAGCTCAATCGCCGTGGAATGATCCCAGGCTCCCTGCTTCTGGCCTGACCAGCGGGCGTAGATGACCGAATCCTTGCAGTGGGTGCCATAAAACTGGTCGATTTTACAGTCCAGGGTATCAATCAGATCCAGACCGCGCCCCCCCATATAGCGGAACGTCACGCAGCTGACGCGAATAAACTGCCCACCGGTAATGATGTTTTTGAAGAACCCGGTGGCAAACGCCGGGGCGGCCTCATCGGCAAAGCCGCCCTCAATTTTCAGGCCGTGAATTTCAACATAGCGTGATTTGACTTTGAAAATAGCATCATTGTGCTCTTTGTGGAGAATCAGCGTAGTTTCAGCCATATGGCCAAACTGCACGGTAGGCCCCGACACCTTGAAAAACTGGTTTTCAGCGGTGGAAACGTCAAAGCCGGAAAGATAGAAACGTCCACGTGGGAAGCGGATCCCGGTTGAAGGAGAATGGATCTTCGACCAGGCAAACATCCGTCTGACCGCCTCGATGCAGTCCGTTTTGCCATCCGCGATGGCACCAAAATCGCAGTCAGTGACGGCATTCAGATCGTAGTTAATACGATGCCACGTACGGTTGTTGCTGGCTGAGAGGTTAAAATAGCCGTCCTCGTCTCTGTCCACCGTAATCGTATCCGGATCGTAAATAAAGTCGCCGCCTCCCTGATAATTTCCGGTGTGGTAGCCCGTGACGGAGGCAACCATGCCTTTATCCAGATCCTGACTGAAATAATCCTTGAGTGCGCGGATACTGCTGAAGTATTTGGTGACGCTGTCAGTGTCATGAATGCCTGAACGGGACATGGTGACCTCCTGAGTATGAAACAGACGGGTAATTTTTGTGCCGGGGAATTAAACAGCCCGAATTTTCATTTCACCCTGGCAAAAAATTTAAATCTTACCAAGGCATTAAATATTTTTTTGGCGTAATTGTCATGCCTGAAATCGACAGAGATTTATGCTTCCTGAAGGATAAGAAAGTACAACAAGGTGCAGGTGAAAAAGTAAAGACCTGCGGAAGAATTACTGGCGCTGTATCTGTTATTGTTTTGTCCTGCGCTGATAAAGTATCAGACAAATACCCAGGATTAACGCCATGCATTAATCATAAACGTTTATGAATACATGCAAAGGCTGAGCCACGAATTATCTATATTTTAAAATAAATTTTATTGCGGAGCACAATAAACTGACGTAAAAACAGCACGTAACTCTCATTTCATCCTGAGGCTTTCAGCATAATCCCATGTCCGCATCAGAAATGAACGGACTCATCGTTATATCCTGTAAAAATCTGATGACCAGGGCCACACGGATCCTCTTCAGGAAAAATCGTATGACTATCATAGGCAAGATCACATAAATTTAATATGGACCTGACCGTAAGATATTTATAAAGCACGTCCCGATGTTTGCTGGACAGTCAGGGAATACTTCAGGTCCGGTAATTGTAAAAAGATGCATGGGAAATACTTCTTATTATTCATTTAAATGCCATGCATTATTGATAGCGTGTTTCGCGCTGTTTTAATATTTAATATTAAGCCGGGATTTAACTCGTCTTTATAAATCAATATCACGTCCCTCTTAGAGGTATAATATGGATACGGCTCCCTTTTCGCTTTCTTCTTTTCGTCTCGTCTGTGCAACACCCGACCTCTGGGCATATCTGTCATCCAGGACCGGTAAAATATGTACTTCTGAAGAAAAAGCCGGGCGTGAAATATGCCGGTTGCTGTCCGTCAGACGTATCAGAGATATCAGTGATTCTCCGCAGGCGCTCAAGGCCTGGAAAACAGTCAGCGCTGAATTCAGCCTGTGGCTGAAAAGAACCTACAGCCCGGTCACCGGACAAACGGAAGTAGATGATCCAGGCACAGTCGGGCTGATAAAGTCAGAATGGCCCCCAACTGAGAATGCGGCTGACCCTGTCAGCTATTGCAGCCTGAAGCGGGTAGGCCCCTTTATCAGTGCGTTCCGGCTCAGCGGGTAATATGCTGGCCCTCCTGATGAAGACGTCAGCTCTTACACGATACCGAATGGCCGTAACCGGTATGCTGTTCACTGCCCGGGCACCTGCAGAGCCCGTCGTATTACTCTGTGACATCAGCAGACAGGCTTCATGTACAGCTCAGGATGATTGTCAGAAACGAGCGTTATATTAGCACTCAGACAGGGACGGCCTGAGCCGCAGGCGGCACCCGGCCGCGATTAATTTTCAGCACATTAATTCACTATGGCAGGCGCGTATCAGTGCCAGCATGAAAGGGATCGGGCAGGACCTGGAGGATGCACCGGCCCTGCCCCCTGGCATGCTCCCCTGAAAACTTCTCAGGTGAATGCGGAGAGGGCTAAAACGTCCCGGCAGAATACTGAATGAACAATGCGACAGGCCTGACCGGCTTAAAGGTTATCCGGCCAGGGATCCCGTGTACGCTGGCGGCAGCTCAGATTACACTCACCGCCGCAGTGGCCCTGTATGACGCACGACGCAGGGATGAATACCGCGTCGTTGCTGATTACCTGACCTTTGCGTCTGAAGGGGGTCGCTTACTTTTCTGCCCCCCCTTCCGGCCTGCCTCCGCCGCTCTGGCCGGATCGTTTCTGAAATTGCCTCCGCTGACGCTGCCTCCCCTGCGGCCTGCTTCAGCCGCTCGTTCTCTGTCACGAGAAAAGTTACCTTCTCCGCCTCTGACCTTTTCCTCTGTCATAAACCTCCTGCATGGGTGTTTAACAGAGCTTAGCGGCCTGAAATAAATAATATTGTCCGGAAATGTCTATCGCGTCATGAAGTCATCAGAACCCGCCGGCGCGCTGGCGGATATCCTGCCTCTCTGTAGCGGGCATCAGGAGGATTAATTTCCGGGCCATCAGAAAGAATTTTTATTAAAGTTATTAATATTTCACGCGGCGGGCTTGCTGGCATCCGGATTGATGTTAACATTCTGATAACCCGCTCGTTAACAGGTCTTTCTATGAAATTTCAGTGCTCACCGGGACAGCTTCTCACAGGGCTGCTTCATGAAGCAAACCTCAGCATCGGCCAGTTCGCTGAGATGAGCGGAATAGAACACCGCGAATTATCAGAAATTCTTGATGATTCCAGACAGATCTCCGACGCTTATGCCGGCCTGATCGGAAAAATATTTTATTCTCCGGGTTTCTGGAGCGTCAGACAGGCCATATGGCAGCTTCAGAACAGGGGATATTATGAAGCGGACAGAAAGGCTGGCGGGCATGCCTGATGGCTGTCTGAACTGCATACCCTGATGCGCTCAGTACAGCCAGAATAACCGTGATGCTTTCTTACGGCAGGGACTGTCTGAGGTCTTTCAGGGCGTCATTCAGTTCCGCCCTGGCTTCTTCAGTTTTTCGTTTAAGCTTTGTCAGTTTCCCGGTTCTGCCCTCCTGTTCTGCCTCAAGAAGTGCCTGCTCACGATCGGCCAGTTTTGTTTTTTTTCTTCCACCCTCAGTTGACGTTCATGCAGAAGCGTTGCATCGTTACAGTGTTCACGATTCTCCTGCAGGGCTTTTTCGAGCCCGTTTACCCTTGAAGTATTATTATACTGGCGTGCATGCTCCAGATCGCGCTCAATATCCTGCTGTTTAAAACGGCAGCCGGTAGTGACATCCGCGCTGGCCGTGAGAGTCATCAGAAACGCAGTTACAACGCCGGCTGAAGTTAATATCTTTTTCATGAATAGCTCATTTGTCAGAATTAAAGAAATTAACGTTAACATGAAAAGGGCTTGAATTTTCAGATGATACCGATACCGGCCGGGTTTAATAACACTTTGCTGATCCCGATCAAACCTGCGGATATAAAAATGCTGCATAGATAAGACCAGGCTTAAAATCCGCTTTGATACTCCGCGGGTTAAATTCCATGACTTTCAACAGTGCCGGGAATGACGCTGGAGAATTCCTCATTAACGGATAACCGTATTGCTTCCGGCGATAGCACCGACCGTGGCTGAGAGGGCGCTGCGGTTTTTTGTTGCGATTACCGTTCCTCATTTATCTGAAAAGATAAATGATATAATGCTCCCGATAATGCCGGTATTTTTCCTGTAACCGCAACGGATTAACCGGTTATTCAGGATCGTGCTGCCGCCCTTTATCCTTCCGGCACCGACGAAAATGTTGAGTCAGATAAGCAGAAGTCTGACTCGACAGCTTAAATACTGTGCGTTATCAGCCTGCAGCGGAAACCGGCCCTGTTATTCATGAAACTATGTTTCTGTAAAATAATTATATTTTATCCTGACGAGTCGGCTTACCCCTCTTCCCTGACTTCCTGTACGCAAACCGACCTGTTCAGATAACCGGACAGTGTCAGACCCCAAATACGTCCACCCCGCTTATTCATGGTTATGCTGTCTGCCATGCCTCTTATTTTCATAAGCGACATTTATCGCGGCAGTAACAATCAATTCAATCTGCATCCTGAACCTGAATATCACTGCACGGTCCGGACTCATTAGCGGCAGCAGGGTTGCTCATGGCCCGCCTCATCAGTGAAACAGCCTACGTTAATTTCCCGCTTTAAAATTTCGGGACTGGTCTCATAGCGTCATGACTGCATCTTCATAAATTATACTCACCAGTCCTCAGCCATCCATGACGCTGGGATATTAACCTACTCATATTTGAATGTAATCGGGCATTATCGTGAAAACGCGTTACTCCTGGCAGCAAATTACGCTTCACTGGATCTCTGCTGCAGTAATTATCTGGGCAACCCTAACGGGGTTTTATGTCGCAATTTTTAATCCGGCTCTGGAACATAAAGACTGGGTAGGTTTCATCAATGTCTCTCTGACGACTCTGTTTATCCCGGTATTTATTTTAAGGGTTTTCTATACGTTACGTCATGGAAAACCTCATGATGGATTGCTGAGTATGAAAGAGGAAAAGTTAGCGGCAGCAGGCCATCTCATATTATATGTGAATACAGCGGTGGTCTTATTCACCGGCGTACTGATGATGGACCGCCCGGTTAATGTCTTTAACCTGTTTTCCATCCCGCAGCCGGTTCAGGATCCCTCGCTGACCCGCCTGTTTAACCAAATGCATGTGTGGAGTTGTGTTTCCTTGGCGATTTTCGTTGCCGGTCATGTGCTCGCGGTTGTGAAGCACCAGTGCGCAGGCAAACCTTTGCTTCGTCGCATGTCTAAGGGATGACCGGGAATAGTCATCAGCACTACCTCCGACAGACGGGCTGAATGTCCGCGGAATGAAAAGATCGGCCGTGTCTGCGGGTCTGTTCCCTGTCCTCTGCTGCCCCTCGCGGGCAGCTTCTGTCTGCAATTAATTCGTAACCAACTGATTATAACAATAAATTAAACATTTCAATTTCTCCGAAGGGTTTCCTCCATCCACCCGGTAAGGCGTGTGAGAGGCGGAACATCTGGTCATATCTTCAGTCAGCTCGCAGGGACGGTGAAAACGGTGTCCCGGCCAGTATGCCCTGAACGGGTTAAGTCCACGACCTCAGTTTATTCATCCGTCTGCCTGTATCTCAGCGAGCCCCCCGCTGCGGGTCATCCGCTGTTTTTTTCCTTCTTTCCTTATTCAACCTGTTACCAGGCATGCACGGCGGAGTGCCTGGTACGATCGTGACGGGGCCCTCTGGCTTAACTTCGCTTTATCGTCAGTGAGTTACAGTACTTTTTTCGCCGGAACCGCCGCCGATCGCCCCGCTTTTTATTCCGCGCCGTCCAGGTTATTCTCCGTATACGGGAGAATAGCCGGAAAACCGATCCGGAACGGATCCCGGACGGATCGATTTATTCCCGTGGTTTTCGCTGGACAGACGCGCGAAAATACGTTCTCACCCGGCAGACGACGGAGATTAAAAGTTTGGGCTCTTTACCCCGCGAACTGACGCAGAATTCACACAGCGCTGTCGCTGAGCAGAATATGAACAATTCCGGCGCCGCGCGCTACTTTGACTACGAAAGTGCGGTGGCGCTGCGTAACCTCGCCGCCGCCTACGGCACCGACATGCCCCGCTACCTGCTCGCGCCCGAGGTGGCGTTGCTGCTGGCCAGGGTGACCGATCTCCGCAAACGGCTGTTCATCGACGCCCTGTGGAACACCGGCGGGCGGCTGAACGAAATACTGCCGCTGGCCCGGGAGGACTTTGTGCTCGACGACCCGCTCACCGGGGCGCCGCTGTCGTCGCCTTTCGTGGTGCTGCGCACCCTCAAGCAGCGCGGGCTCGAGGAGGCCACAAGAAACCGCAGCCGCCGGCGCGGGCACCCGACGAAGGAGGAGCAGCAGGCGGAGCGGGAAGCAGAGAAGCAAATTCAGGATAACCCGCCGCGCGCGGTGCCGCTCACCGATCCGGGGTTCGTGCAGCGGTTAAGAGAATGGTTTGCCACGGTGAGCCTGCCGGCGGGAGCCCGGCTGTGGGATATCAGGAGCGAGGATACCGCGCGCAGCTGGATCTCACCGGCGGTCGCGGCCGCCGAGCGTGACGGCGTCACCTTCTCCATCCGGCCGGTGACGCCCAAAACGTTCCGGGACTCGTTTGCGATGCACCTGGTGCAGCACCAGGTGCCGCAGAAGGTCATCCAGACGCTGATGGGGCACAAGGACGCGAAGTCCACCGAGTGGTACACCCGGGTGTTTGCGCTGGACGTGACCCGCCAGCTCGGCGTGCGGTTCTCGATGGATCCGGGTGAGGCACGCTCACTGCTGCTGCCCGGGGGGCGCCTGTGATAGCGGACTGGCGGAATTTTGTGACGCTGACGGACCTGCTGCTGATGGCCGGGCTCGCGGCGGTGAACCTTTATCTCTGGGTCAGTCTGGGTGCAGAGGTCCGGCGGTGGCGCCGGCGGCGGTCCCGCCTGGCGTTGCCCCGTCTGCAGGTTCAGTTTCTGCCGCCTGAGCGGTCGCCGCTGCCGCTACTGCTCACGACGCTGGTGACGGGGCTGGCCAGCGTCTGGATGCTGGCCGTGCTCCTGCCGGTCGTCTAGGCCGCCAGGCCAATACGAAGGCGGGACGGCCGGTATGCGGAACGTGCGCCCGGCGGAAAAAAGGCAGTGGCCGGCGTAAGGGTCTGATTGCTAACGGCGCATGATTACTCATAATAAAGCTCCGTTTATCATCAGGATCTGACCGTATGCTCCTCAGGNGAAAAAAACACCGTACCCACGGTGAGGATCGCCTGCTCGCCCTTACGCTTGCCACCACGGCGGGCGTCCTCAACGCCATGGCCTTCGGCGCGTTTGGCTTCTTCCCCTCCCACATGACGGGTAACACCTCCCAGCTGTCCGCGGAGGCGGGAAGTTATGACCTGCACGGCCTGCTTTTTCTGGCGGTGCTGATTCTGGCCTTCGTGACGGGCGCCACGCTGGCGCGCCTCGCCGTAGCCTTTGGCCTGCGGCGTAACGTGCGCACGGTATTCTGCCTGGTGCTGCTGTGTGAGGGCGTGCTGCTGCTGGCGACCTCGCTGGTTGAAATCCGCTGGTACAGCATCCGCAACAACGGCGAGGTGCTGGTCACGCTCGCGCTGCTGATGGGCCTGCATAACGCCACCTCCACGCAGCTTTCCGGCGGGCGGGTCAGGTCAACGCACGTGACCGGGACCCTGACCGATGCCGGTATGGCGCTGGGCTCCTGGCTCCGGGCGTCGGTGAGCCGCCGCGAGGCGGCTGACGCGCCCGCGCACCGGGCGCTGCTCGGCACGCACCTCGTGACTATCGTCTCGTTCCTGTCGGGGTGCGTGGCCGGCTATTTTCTTTTCGTCCGGTTTGGCTTCAGCGCCATGGCGGGGCTGGCTGGCCTGCTCATCCTCACCGCGCTCGGGGGCATCGCCCGCGCGCTGCATCTGACCGGCTGGCGTTTCTGGTAGCGGCCGGTACTTTCAGCGACGGCGGTCACGTGCAGATGAAAGCACCCTGACCGTCTGTATGGATCCACGGGCCGCTCCGGCCGGCGGCTGCAGGGCGTGAATCAGCAGTCAGGGAATGCGATGGATCGCGCCGGCACCTGCAGAACGTCCATTTATCTGCCATCTTTAAGTCTGCCCGCTAAACGGCATTAGATGTCATGCAGCGGACAAAACGGAGCTATTAATGACGACCGGAGAAGTCCCGGATGAAATCGCACACGCGCCGGCTATCAGAGGGTCGGCAGAAGAGATATCCCTGGAACAGCCAGACGCCCCGTTCCT
>AEWW01013993.1_pt1 | contig 25054 bp, 21 predicted proteins | sample 267848 | NCBI WGS metagenome assembly AEWW01 (sample SAMN00713649, study PRJNA62039) | ant fungus garden metagenome | place: Panama: Gamboa | collected Apr-2009 | depth 0.5 m m | reverse complement strand
TTTTGATTTCCATGTGATCAAACGTTTTTAGTACTTGTTGGATCAATACAAGCCATGAGCCTCACATAACAGGCTCATGGCTATGCACATTCTTCCCAACGTTTTTTAGAAGATATGACTCAAGACTTCACTCTCTCCGCTGCAATGTAATCCGCGTCAGTTCCGAGGGACGCCCCAATCGTACTGCCATGCCTGGCCATAGCGCAGTGCCGTTATTCACATAGAGTTGCATGCCATCCACATCATAAAGCCCCGAGACAAAGCCCGCGTTGGGTTTCGCAAACAAGCGGTCAAAACCGACGATCAGTCCGCCGTGGGTGTGACCAGATAGCTGCAAATCGACTTTGTGCGTTGCGTTCTGGCGCGCATTGCGTGGTTGATGATCCATCAAGATTACCGGAGCATCAGCAGGAACACCCTCCAGCGCCAGCTCAAGGTTAGGGCCAGTGGCTTCTCTGCGGGAGGCTGAAACATCGGGCAGACCGGCGATCGCTAGCTCCGCGTCGCCGCGTTTAATGAGGGTATGGCTGTTGAGCAAAGGTTGCAGTCCTAACGTCGCAAGATGTTCGGTCCAGCGTTGTTGTTCAAAGAAGTACTCATGGTTGCCAGTGATGGCATAAACGCCGTCCGGCGCATGTAACCCTCGCAGCGGCTCCACGTCATTTCTGCGATTTTCCAGGGTTCCATCAATGACATCGCCGGTCACCAGAATCAGGTCCGCGTCCAGCGTCATGGCCTTTTTCACCATGGCGGTGGTCCATGCGGCGTTGAACATTTTGGTGATATGCAGGTCGGTGAGCTGAAGCAGCTGGTAGCCTTCAAACTCGCGCGGCAGATTATCGATTTGTATCGTCACCTCTTTTACGGCGGGGATGCGTATGGCCTGATGGACGCCGACCGCCGCCACAACCATGGTTAAAAGCGCAGCGCCATATCGTATGCCTGGCGTCATCTGCAGCGGGTGCCGCACCAGCAGGGAAATGAGTGTCACCACATCAATCAATATTTGAGTGAACGCGAGTAGTAGCACTGTGCCAAAGGCCCAGCTGAACAGGATGGTGACTGCACGTGGCATTTCAGGTGAGAAGATACCACCCGGCGTAAACCTGCTGATCAGCAGGTACTGCGAAGCCAATAGAACCACTAAGGATAGGATGATTTTTAACACGAGTGGCATGGCTAATGGAAAAACGAAACGTGCGATTACATACCAACTTGGTATGCTGAAAATCAGGTGAAACATCACTCTCTTCCCTGGTAGATTAGCGCTGAATCCGCGCAAAATTAAATTATGATGATGACGTTATGACTGTTTATAGCCCGAATTAAGTGGATAGAAAAGGTTTGTTTGGCCGCTGTTATCGTTCGGCTTTGATTCATGCAGCTTGTTATTTTGAGAACTAATGATGCTAAATAGCGCTTGGCTTATCTGATGATAAATAGTGCTTCACGAAATCTTTTAAAAACTCATTGGACTAAAATCGCACTTCTCCCTATTTCTTCCTGAATATTATCTCTGATATTGTCTTCTTCCAAAGCTTGTATAGTCCGCGTGGACGATTCGAACGGATGGCATCCAGAGGTAAAATTGGAAATAACGTACAGCATCGATTTTCAGTATAAGCGACGTAGTGAAGAAACCCCGACTCCGGCAGAAAGTGTCATTCAGACATCTGGGGAAGAAACACCGGTGATGTTTATTCCTTCAGTAGGTGATTACGTTGAAATTGGTGGAAATCCAGAAGAGAACGAGGAGCTTAGTTCTTTCCGGGGAGTTGTGATCTCACGCTTTTTCCGTTATGACCGACAGTCAGAATATGAAGTGTTCTGTCACGTCAATATTTTAGTGGAAGAGTCATTCCAGAATTTTGGTCATCTCGTTCAGGACTAGTTAACCACTAATATCCAGGCAGTAGAATACACCCGGATAGTGAATCCGGATGTCATCCATTGTCACAATTCGTCCAAAATTCTGCGTTGAAGCCCTACAAAGCAGATGAAAACACTTCCCCTCACGCTATTTAAAAGTTGGAACTCTCCTCACGGATACAATCCACGCTCCTTCCTTGCCGTCAAAATGCGCTCACAAGCCACGGCATAAGCCGCAGTTCGCAAACTCACTGCCAGCTGTTCCGATTTTTGCCAGATCGCGAGCAGCGCCTGTTCCATGATTTTGTCTAGCCGGGCGTTAATTTCATCTTCGCTCCAGAAGAAGCTGGAAAAATCCTGCACCCACTCGAAGTAGCTGACGGTGACGCCACCGGCGTTGCAAATCACATCGGGCACCACCGTGATGTTGCGCTGGGTCAGGATGTCGTCCGCTTCGGGCAATGTCGGGCCGTTGGCACCTTCCAGCACCATACGACACACGAGCTTTCGCGCGCTCTCTGCGGTAATTTGCCCTTCCAGCGCGGCGGGGATCAGGATATCGCAACTCTGTTCCCAAAAGGCCTCGTGGCTGATCGTCGTTGCGCCATGAAACCCGGCGATGCTGCCGTGCTGCTGTTGCCAGCGAATCAGCGCCGCCACATCAATGCCGGCTGAATGATGCAGCGTGGCGCTGTGATCCTGCACCGTGACGACCCTGGCACCAGACTGCGAAAACAGTTCGGCGGCCACGCTGCCGACATTGCCGAAGCCCTGCACCGCCACGCGTGCGTTCTCCAGTTCCAGGCCGATCCGCTGCGCGGTAACTTTTCCGGTGACAAACACACCGCGCCCCGTTGCCTTCACGCGGCCCAGTGAACCACCGAGATGAATCGGTTTGCCGGTCACCACACCGGTACTGGTCATGCCGACATTCATCGACCAGGTATCCATCATCCATGCCATCACCTGCGGATTGGTGCCTACGTCCGGTGCCGGAATATCCTGCTGCGGTCCAATGATGCTGCCAATCTCGCTGGTATAGCGGCGCGTCAGTCGCTCCAGTTCCTTTTTGGATAGCTCTCGCGGATCGACGCGGATACCGCCTTTCGCGCCACCAAACGGCAGATTGATCGCCGCACATTTCACCGTCATCCAGGCTGACAGCGCCATCACTTTATCCAGCGTCACGTCCGGGTGAAAACGCACGCCGCCTTTACCCGGCCCGCGTGAAAGATTGTGCTGCACGCGGTAGCCTTCGAAATGCCTGACGCTGCCATCATCCATCTCCAGCGGGATATCGACGATCAGTGCACGCTTAGGATGGCGCAGCGTATCCGCCCAGCGTGAAAGTTCGCCCAGATAGGGAAGGACGCGATCGACCTGCGCCAGATGGGTCGCCCAGGGAGAGTGTTTATCTTCTGATACATAGGAAAGCGCTGTCATCATTTCACCTTTTTGCACCGCGCAGGCGCTGCCACCTCAATTCAGGATGCAGGAAGCCCTCACAGTGGCTGTGATCATCAAAAGAAGAGGGAAAAGGCCGCTGAGTGGCGGCCCCAATATTTACTTAGTGCGGCAAGCTTCCACGCTGAATTCATTGGCGGTGGCGAAACCACGCAGGCCGCCAATGAGCACCGACATCAACTGCGTACCCACCTGTTTTTCCGTCAGGCCAACGGTATCCAGCAGGTCAAAGATTTCACGGGGATCGAACAGGATGTTCCACAGGAAAATCGCTTTATCACCAATGTCCGGCAGATCCATTTCACCCATCGCTTCGCGTAACGCCGGACGCAGCGCATCCGCCTGTACTTTCAGGTAGTCCGCGCCTTCCCATAAACGTTCCAGGTAGCCACGGCGGTTACGCATCGGCACCATTGCGGCGCCGTTCTCACGCACCAGTTTGATCCAGTGCCGGCTGATGTTCTCCAGTTTCTGCAGGCCCGCGCAGCTCTGGCTCAGACTGAAATCGAGCAAAAGCTGGCCCACTTCCTGGCGATAGGCGTTCAGCACCTCTTCTACCGACGTAAACTGGCGATAGGCCGTAGCAACGGATACGCCGGCTTCGGCGGCAATCTCCGCCAGGCTTATCGGGTTTTCTGCATGCTCAAACAAGCGGGCTCCCGCCTGAATCAGGTTTTTGCGGTTTCTTTCGGTATCACTGCGCATCGGTCTTCCCGCCATGGTGGGTTTTATTCCTGTGTTTTACGTCTCAGTTCAAACCAGCCAGAGCACGCTTAAGGCGGCGTACGCCTTCGACAATCGCCTCATTGCTGGCCGCGTAGGACAAGCGCAGGTGGCGCTCACCTGCTGCACCAAACTCACTGCCTGGACGGACGGCAATGCCTTGTTCACGCAGCAGCGCGACCATTTCGATTGCCGGGATCGGCAATGAATAAGAAGGGAAGCAGTAAAATGCACCCTCAGGTTCATTGAGCGACAGCTCCGGGATGGCGTACAGACCTTCCATCATTAACTGGCGACGTTCACGGTAGACATCATACATACGTTTGACGTCGTTTTTACACTGCGTGAGTGCCACCAGTGCTGCACGCTGCACTGCACTGTTCACCGATCCGTTGACGCTATTGTGGACGCGCGCGGCGGCAGCGATCATCTCAGCGGGTCCCGCCAGATAGCCCACGCGCCAGCCGGTCATGGCGTAGCTTTTTGAGAAGGTCTGGCAGTACAGCGTGCGGCCAGCGAAGGCGGGCACCTGCAATACTGAAGTGAAAGGGCGATCGGTGAACACCAGATCGCTGTAAGCTTCATCCGCAATCACCAGATTGTTGTGTTTGTTAACCAGCTTACCCAGCGTTTCAATTTCTTCGCGGCTGTGCACGATGCCGGTGGGATTGCCTGGGTTACAGAACACAAACAGTTTGGCGCCCTCCAGCGCTTTATCCAGACGATCCAAATCCCAGTGCAAATCGCTGCGGCACGGCATAGGAATGCAGATACCACCCGCCATATTGACCAGGTCGGCATACAGCGAATAAGTCGGATCCGGGATGACGACGCGATCGCCCGGATTGACGATAGAGAGGATCGCGGCAGCCAGGCCGGCGGTACCGCCGTGAGTCACCAGCACTTCACCGTTTTTAACCGACATGCCGCTCCGCGCAGAGACGTCGTCGGCCAGCGCCTGGCACAATGTTTTATCGCCCAGCAGAGGGGCGTAATGGGTATAGCCCTGTTGCAGTGCTTCAACCGCCGCCTGGACAATACGCGGTGGGGTATCAAAATCGGGTTCGCCCATCGCCAGCGAGACCATGTCACTGCTGGAGGCAGGCTGCTGTACGCGCAGTGACGTGCGTTCGACACGCAGTACCGCTTCGGATGCTTTAAACAGTTTGGCAGACATTATTGACCTTCCTGGGGGATCAGTTGTGGTTGAAACGCTCGGCTTTGCACTCTGCGGGCGCATTTTTCCAGCGGCTGATCTCCAGATCGCCGGAAACGTCACGCAGGAAGGTCGGCGCGACAATCAGTTCTTCGATCACCGTGCGCATCGGCAGGCTGGCGCATAGCAGGATGGCGTCGGCGACATCCTCAGGCTGCACCATATGGTCACGAATGCTTTGCAGCGGCGGGTTGGCGCGGTTATCCATAATCGGCGTGTTCGTTTCCCCTGGCAGAATGCAGGTCGAGCGGATGCCGTCATTGCGGAAGGTATTGTGCAGATAAGTCATGAAATTGCGCACCGCGGCTTTCGCGGCACCATAGGCTGCGCCACCCAGCAGATTTGGACGCAGCGCCGCCAGAGATGACACGGTGATGATGGTGCCGTTTTTACGTGCCAGCATGGAAGGCAGCAGCGCCTGCGTCAGCAGGAACACGGCTTTCATGTTGACGTCCTGCACCTGATCCCACTCTTCTTCCTCGATCCAGCGCGCGTTCAGGGTTTTGCTGGCGCTGCCGGCATTGTTGACCAGAATATCCACCTCGCCCAATTTACTCAGCGTCCAGGCAACCAGCGCATTCACCTCAGTCTTGCTGGCGATATCAGCGGCATAAGCCCAGGCTTCACCCCCTTGCTCACGCAGTTCCGCCACGACTTCATCCAGCACCGCTTTACGACGACCCACCAGCACCACGCGCGCGCCGCGCTGCACAAAACCTGCGGCAGCCGCTTTACCAATGCCGCTGCCGGCGCCGGTAATGATCACTACTTTTCCCGTTAACTGTTCCATGCTTAGCTCCTGTTCAGTGCTGCGACGTCCACGCCGTAATCACGCAGCGCTCCCGCCTCGGTGATGTAGCCTTCCTGTAAATCCCACAAAATAGCTTGGGGGTCACGTTCAGCGACCGGCATCTTGCCGCCGCCGCCTGGCATCTGGATGGTGACTTCATCGCCCGGCAGGACATCATGACGGCCAACCGGTTTGGCGAGGGATTCACCGTTGATGGCGATAAAATTAGGTGCCCCTGCCGATCCGCCCAGCACGCCCTCTGCCGCGTGTTTCTGGCGCGAATAGAACATGCTGTGCGAGAGCGGATATTGGCTGGTATTGCGAATCACCATGCGCTGTGCCACGCCGCCGCGATAACGTCCCGCACCGCCGGAATCCGGCACGATGGCTTTTTCGAGGAACAGCAGCGGCGTGGCGGATTCAATCAGTTCGACCGGGGTGGAAGACATATTGCCCGGGAAGCCAGTGACAATCCCGTCCGCTGCCGGTCGTGCGCCGGTGCCGCCGTTAACACACAGACTCTCGACAAAGCGGCGACCGTCATCGAACTGGCCTGCAAACACGTCACAGGTCACTGGCGCACTGCCCGAGTGGCCCATTACGCGATCTGGCATGATCTCTGACAGCGCGGTGAAGATCGCGGCGTGCGCCATATGACCAACGCGGTTGCGCATTTCAACCGCACAAGGCGGGCGCGCGTTGGCAATCGATCCTTCCGGTGCAGTCACGGTAATGGATTTAAAGCAGCCCTCATTATTAGGCAGATGCGGTTCCAGCAGGCACTTAAGCGGATAGACGCTGTAGGCGTAAGTGAAGGACATCGGGCAGTTGCTGCCAAACATCGATTCGGCCGAAGAACCGGCGTAATCGATGGTGATATTGCTGCCCTCGACAATCACCGCCACATTAAGGTGAATATCGCCTTCATAGTCGCCAATATCGACCGCCGCTTCGTAACGACCATCCGGCACCGCTTCGATGGCTTTGCGCATCGCGGATTCGGTCAGCGAATGGATTTTCTCTGCCAGCGGGGTGACGGATTCCAGTTTCAGGTCATCCATCAGGCCCAGCAAACCGTTAGCACCAATCTGGTTAGCGGCCAGCATTGCGTGCAGATCGCCTTCCACCTGGTCCGGTGCGCGAACGTTGGCGAGGAACAGATCCAGCAGTTGCTGATTGACCTGACCTTCCATCATCAGCTTGCTCGGTGGAATGAGGAACCCTTCCTCATACATGTCGCGCGAGGACCCCATATTCAGCGAGCCGCCGATATCCGACATATGTGCCGCTGCGCCGGTAAAGGCCACCAGTTTGCCGTCGCGGAACACCGGCGTGACCACCGTTACGTCGTTGAGATGACCGGTGCCGAGCCAGGGATCGTTAGTGATCAGGCTGTCACCCGGTTTCAGGGTGTCAGCCGGGAATTTCGCCAGCAAATGGCGCACGGTGGCGGGCAGGGTGCCGATAAACACTGGTACGCTGGCTTTCGGCTGTGCCAGGGAACTGCCGCTGGCATCCATCAGCAGGCAGGAGTAATCGCCCACTTCCCGGATAATGCTGGAGAACGCCATGTTGACCAGCGTGGCGGCCGCTTCTTCAGAAATACTCACCAGGCGATCCCAGGTAATTCGCAGGCTGATGGGATCCTCGAGAAATCGTAGGTTATCAGGGGTGGTTGTCGCCATCAGTTCAGCTCCATCAAAATATTGCCTTGTTCATCCAGCTGCGCAGAAGCACCCGGACCGACATAGATTGCACACTCTTTCTCCTGCAGCAGTGCCGGACCCTGCACTGCCACTCGCGTGACCAGCAAACTGCGCGGGATCACGCGGCATGGGCGGTAGCCCTGTTCACGGCCGAGATAAACCTGCAGGCTTTTTTCACGCGCGTCCGGTTCGGGATGACGCAGCTGATCGCTAGTGTTGAGTGTCGGAGGCGTGGTTTGTACGCGCCCCCGCCAGTTCACCACTTCTACACCTTGCCCCGGCAACGTGCGGCCAAAGCGCGCCAGATGGGCGGCTTCGAAGGTATCGATCAGCGCTTGTACATCGCCGTGGCTCAGGAAGGTGTCAGGCAACATCACGGTCAGTTCTGATCCCTGACCGACATAACGCACGCCGGCGAGCTTTTGCTGAATGGCGGTGGCAGGATCGGCATTTGCCGCGGCCAGCGTGGTCATCGCTTCATCGAATCCCTCGGCGAAGATCGCATTGATGGCAGCGACGTCAATGCCGGGTTGCAGGCGGCAACGATCGGCACGCACAAAATCAGCACTTGGCGGCGCGGTTAACAAACCGAAAGCGGAATAGACACCCGCGCCGTTCGGGAAATAGACCCGTTTGACACTGAGCTGTTTGGCCAGCGACCAGGCGTGACTCGGACCCGCGCCGCAAATGCCAGCATGGTCATCTGTGACGGGCTGACATTTTTCTCAACCGAGTGGGTGCGCAGCGCTTCGGACATTTTGCTGTTGGCGACTTCGTGGATGCCCCATGCGGCCTCTTCAATTGTTAACCCCAGCGGTGCCGCGATGCGTTGGATCGCGGTGCGGGCTGCCTCCACATCGAGTCGCATCCGGCCACCGAGGAAGGCATCGGGATCCAGCAGGCCCAGAACCAGGTTGGCGTCAGTGACCGTTGGCAGCTCTCCGCCACGGCCATAGCAAGCCGGTCCCGGCCAGGCGCTGGCGCTCTCAGGACCAATCTCCAGCAGGCCAAGTGAATCGACGCGCGCGATGCTGCCGCCGCCTGCGCCGATTTCAATCATGTCGACTACCGGCAACTTGACCGGCAAACCGCTGCCTTTTAGCAAACGGTCGGCGCGACCCACTTCATAATCGGTGGTGATGGAAGGTTCGCCGTTACGCACTACGCAGGCTTTCGCGGTGGTGCCGCCCATATCAAAGGCCAGCACCTGATGTTCATCGTTCTTACGGGCAAACGCGGCAGTCGCCACAATCCCGCCTGCCGGGCCGGATTCGATGATGCGCGTGGGATAATCGGCCGCCACCTGCGGCGCCATCAAACCTCCGTTGGAGCCCATCACCAGCCAGTCACAGGCGAAACCGCCTTCGCGCAATTTTTGCTCAAGCCGCGCCATATAACGACGCGCCTTAGGTTGCACGAAGGCATTCATCGCCGTTAGCACGCCGCGATCGTATTCACGGATCTCACGGGACACCTTATGAGAGACCGAGATCGATACGCCCGGCAGTTCACGGCTGAGAATCGCCTCGATCTGATTTTCATGATCGGGCCAGGCGTAAGCGTGCATGCACAAAACCGCCACCGCTTCATAACCTTGTGAGCGCAGTTCAGCCGCCAGTTGCACCACTTCTCGCTCATCAAGCGGGGTGACCACTTCACCGCGTGCTGTGACGCGCTCATTGACTTCATAAGCCTGCGAGCGTGTCAGCAGTGGTTTCGCCGGTGCACCGTTCAGGTCATAGATGTCATAGCGATACTCACGTCCTAACACCAGCACATCGCGGAAGCCGCGTGTCACCACCAATGCGGTTTTGGCGCCGTGACGTTCCAGCAGTGCATTGATCGCCAGCGTGGTGCCGTGGGTAATGGTGTGAATGTCACTGGCGCTGAGTCCCGCCATCTCCACCAGTTGAGTCAGCCCGGTGTAAGCGCCCTCGGAAGGGTCTTCGGGCGTGGTCAGCGTTTTATGGCGAATCGCTTCGCCGGTGACGTCGTTTAACAGCACCAAATCGGTAAAGGTGCCACCAATATCAAACCCAATCCGCCAGGGTGACGCGTTTTTCATAGTGACCTCGAAATCCTGAGTGAGTACTTGTATTCAGTGCTTATTCATCAGCCAGCGGCTTGCCGGCGGTCTCTTTCAGATACAGCGCGCTGATCAGCGTCAGTGCTGCGGTGAAAATCACCATGTAGCTTGGGATGCTGGCGATACCGGTCATGCCGATTATCCAGGTCATCAGCAGGGGTGCGGAACCGCCGAAGATCACCGTCGAGAGATTGAAGCCAATGCTGTAGGCGCTGTAACGCACGTTGGTCGGGAACATCTCTGCCAGCGTGGCCTGAATCACGCCCGCGTGTCCGGCGAAGGCGAAGGCCAGTAGAATGGATGCCATGCAGGCCAGCGGGAACATACCGAGCGTCAGTAACCAGAAGCACGGCCACGCCAGTACGGCCATGGCAATCGCGGAGGCAATCAACAGCGGTTTTCGGCCGAGGCGATCGGAAAGCCACGCCATCAGCGGGATGGCACCGACGATGGTTAACAGACCGCAGGCCGTCACCATCAGGCTCTGAATCTGCTGGAAGTGCATCACCTCATTGAGATAAGTCGGCATGTAGACAAACAGAATGTAATAACCTGGGCCGTTCACGGCTGGCAGGGTGATGGCCAGACCAATCGCTTTCAGATGGCGTTTTGAGGAGAGTACTTCGCGGATCGGGTTACGCACTACGCGCTTGCTGGCCTTCACCATCTGGAAATGCGGCGTATCTTCGATGCGGGTTCGGATGTAGACGCCAATCAGCGCCATTGGAATGGCCAGCAGGAACGGGATACGCCACATCCAGCTGTTCATGGCATCGACACCAAACACGTTGATTAAGCCGCTGATTAACAGGCTGCCGAACAGCAGCGCGATAAAGGAACCCATCACCAGCGGCGACATCACTACTGCACGACGATGGTCTTCCGCATACTCCGCCACAAAAGAACCGGCCCCGGACACTTCACCACCGGCGGAGAACCCCTGCACGATGCGCAGCAGGATCAGCAACGTGGGTGCGGCCCAGCCGATGCTTTCATAACTCGGCAACAGGCCTATCGCGGCGGTTGCCAGTGAAATCATCAGTAACAGGATCGCCAGCAGTTTTTGGCGTCCAATTTTGTCACCGAGGTAACCACAAATCACGCCACCAAACGGACGCACCACAAAGCTGACGGTGAAGCCGACATAGGTGAGCATCAATCCGGCATCGCTGGTGTTCATGTCACTGGCGGCAAACACCAGCACCAGTGAACTCACCAGCAAGCCGTAAATTCCGTAGTCATACCACTCTACAAACGAACCGACTCCGCCTGCGATTGACGCGCGGCGTACAACGTTGTTCTTCGTCTTTCCATCCTTCGGCAGTGCGTAATCCATTGTTGCGGCATGTGATTTCGTCATCTGTTTTGCCCTGAGTTAAGCGTGATTAATCCCCGGAAGGCCTTAAACGGTATTGGCCTGACTTTATTTATATTGACGGGTCACTTCCGCCGTCATTTCTGCTTCACGTCGGGCAACTTCGCGCACTTCCGCCAATACCGCCTCTGCGCGCCAGAAAGGAATGACAATGATGCCGTCGTCATCACCCACCACAATATCGCCTGCGGCACATACCACGCCGCCAATCGCCACCGGCTCACCGATCACGCCCGGACCATTTTTGAACGGGCCAGCAGGAGAAACGCCGCGACAGAAGGTCGGTAAACCCGTCGATTCAATCACTTTGCGGTCACGCACTGCACCATCAATCACCTGTGCGACGGCGCCCGCATGCTGAAATCGCTGGGTGAGTTGTTCACCCACCAGGGCGCGGTCAATGTGGCCCTGGCCATTGATCATCATCACATCGCCTGGCTGGATATAATCCAGTGAACGAATAACGGCAGCGTTATCGCCGGGCGTGACCAGCACAGGAAAAGCAAAGCCGACGAACGCGGTGTGGGTGGTGACCGGAACGATCCCGGCATCGCACATGTTCAGTCTTTCCATTGCATCACCAATATTGGCAACGGGAAAATCAGCGAATGCGGCAAGCCATTTTTTATCGGGACGGTTCCATGCTTCTGGAATACGGACGTAAGCTGTTTCGAGTGCCATACCAACCACCTTTTAAGTGAAAAGTATTTATCAAGTGAGAGTGTTTTATCACTTTTAAATTTGCGTTAGCAATACGCTTATCAGGATGAAAATGTGGTTTTTTAGCTGAGTTTTGGAAGCTTTCCATGAAGGGTTTCTAGCGTATTGCCATGAAGTTAATGACTATTTTCTGTTGGTTTCAATGGATAAAAAACAGCCTGAATTTATAAATTCATTTCTATATTATTTTCTTATGAATTTATTTTGACGTCACGCACAAAAATAGCGCGCCAATGGTTAAATATGACGATCGCATCACAATAATGGTGCATTGAATTATAATTTTTTAGCTATATCTCTCTTTAGAAGGGCTATTTCCCATTACTACATTACCGATTAACTGCACCGTTTAAGGGCAACCCTAACTGCGGTGAAAACAATTGACCGCCTACAGCTTATTCATCGGCAGTTCGTCGAGTGGCTTTTCACACACGGCGTAAATTATCATTTTCAGCTTCCAGGGCGTTTTTGTTAGCATTTTAGCGTGCGTATTAGTCGAGTTGCCTCGCGCTGTTAGTGTTTTCGCGTTATAGTGCGGATAAATTACCGTTTTCAACTGAATGTTAAAGGAATCAGCCGATGCTGGTGGGATTTAAGGCGCTCTGCAAGCGCTATCACATTGAACTGGTTCAGCCACTTCGCGTGGAATCGGCTATTGGCACGGTTCGCGCCACCCATGAGAACCAGGGACGCATCGAAAAGCGCTATCCTCCGAGCTATCAACCTGACGATAGCTTCTCAGGCCATTTTGCGTTTGGCCTCAAATATGAAGAGATCCATCTGGAGTTTTTTGCCCGGCTCTTCGCTGCCATCGGCCCTGAACCGATCGAAAGCTGGTGCCTGCGCGAGCCCTTTGGCCAATACGCACGCCGTACTGGCTTTCTCTATGAATGGCTAACAGGTAACACGCTCACCAACGTGCCCGATGTCGCTAACGGCGGGTATATTACGGCGATTTCCGCGAAGGACTATCTGACGCGCACCTCAGCGATCAAGAATAAACGCTGGCGTATCAATGATAACTTACCCGGCTCGCCTGACTTCTGCCCTGTGGTTCGCCGCACGCCTGAGATTGAGAATGCCATTGCCTTTGATGTCACGGCAGCACTGCATGAACTGGATGATACTTTCGGCGCAGATATTCTGCTGCGAACCGCCAGCTGGCTGACCTTCAAGGAATCCCGTGCCAGCTTTTTAATTGAGAAAGAGGCGGAGCAGGCCGATCGTATTCAGCGTTTCGCCCATGTGATTGCGCAATATTGCGGCCAGATCGATGACCCGCTCAGTGATGAAAGCCTGCATATTCTGCAAAGAGGCATTCTCGGTCACGAGGCGTTGGGACTGGGGCTGCGTCGCTCGCCGGTGTTTGTCGGACAGGCCACGATGCGCGAAGATATCGTGCATTACGTGGCGCCGCAGTTTGAAGATTTGCCGCAGTTTATGCGCGGATTGCAGGAGTTTGAGCTCGCCACCCGTGGCGCCGAGCCTCTGGCCAGAGCGGGCGTGATTGCCTTCGGCTTTGTGTATATTCATCCGATGCGCGACGGGAATGGCCGTATTCACCGCTTCCTGATTAATGACTCATTAATCCGCGACGGCGCCATTCCTGAAGGCGTTATCCTGCCGGTCTCCGCCAGCATCACCAGCTCACTGGATTTCCGTGTTGGCTATGACCGCACGCTGGAAGTGTTCTCCAAACGCCTGATGCGCCGCTATGCCACCTCATGCCATTTTGGTGAGATTGTGACCTATGACGACGGTACACCGAGCAACTTCACCTTCGCCGACTACGAAGATGCGCGTTACGCCTGGCGCTACCCGGATTTGACCTCTCACGTGTTGTACACCGCGAAAGTGATTGAGCACACCGTGCGAGTCGAAATGGCAGATGAAGCCAGATTGCTGACAATATTCCAGAAGGCGCAGGAGAGGCTGAAGGAAGTGCTGGAGATGCCGGATCAGGATGCGAATCGGATAATCCGATCATTGAAAGAGAATGGCTGGCAGGTGTCAGGAAAGTTGAGAAAGGAGTATCCGCCGCTAGAGGATACGGCAAGGGCGGAGAAGATCGTTGAGGCGGTCAAGTCGGCGTTTGACGAGGGGAGTTAAGAACAGTTGGGTTGGACGCAATTCTGAACATAAACGCCCTTACAGGAGAACTGCATGCATCATATTGATGTGCAAGTGTTGAACGCAGCACTGGCATGGGCTGAGGAGCATCCGGTGTGGCTATGTACGGTGCTCAGGACCTTTGGCTCGTCCCCGCGCCCGCCAGGCGCAATGATGGTGATCAGAAGCGATGGTCGCTATTGCGGCTCGCTGTCGGGCGGGTGCGTGGAAGAAAGCTTTATCGCCCGAATTGGCGACGATATTTTTTCCTTGCCCAGCCAGATTGTGCGTTATGGAGACGGTGGCTTTGAGCCGGACCAGGCGCTGCCCTGCGGAGGCGCGCTGGACATCCTGGTGGAAAAGTTGATGCCGGGTAAAGCGTCGCTCGGCTACCTGCGCCAGATGATGTCAGCGTTGACGGGGCCGCATTCCGTGGTAAAAGCGCTGACAATACCCGAACCGTGCCGTTCGCTGCTACCTGGGGGGTATCTGAGCCGGACGCATACTCAGGTACAGGGCGCGAACATCGTGCTGACGTTGTGCGCCCCTCCCAGGGTGGTCATTGCGGGCCTCTCCAGCGTCGCACTCTACTGCGCTAACTTTGCTCAGGCTTTAGGGTTTGAAACACTGGTGTGTGAGCACCGCGAGGATGTACTGCTGAATCTGGCCGATCAACTTGATGACTCTGTGAAGTTAATCAAGCAGTTTCCCGCTAGCTATCTTGAACGTGAAGGGTGTCACTCAGGCACCGCGATTCTTTCCCTTACCCATGACCCTCGCATCGACGATCTCACGATGATGGAGGCTGTAAATCTGCCCGCTTTTTATATCGGCGCCATGGGATCGCAGAACAACAGTATGAGGCGAAAAGAGCGGTTAGTCAGGATTGGCGAACTGAATCCCGAAGAAATTAACCGGATTCATGCCCCGATTGGGATGGATATTGGCAGCAAAACACCCGCGGAGATCGCGCTATCCATTATGGCCGATGTCGTTAGCCACAAAAATGGTTTGATGGGCTCACCGCAGGACAAGGAGGGCGCATCGTGAATATTGCCATTCTGGTCATGGCCGCTGGGTACAGCCGTCGTTTCAGACAACCCGGCCGGGGAAATAAACTCGCTGCGGTAATGCAGGGGAAGCCAGTGCTACAGCATACGCTGGAAAATGTGCGGGCTACTGGTCTTGACTGCTATGTGGTGGCTCGGGCTGAAGACAGGCAACTGCATGCGTTGATGTCGGAGGAACGTATCGTGCGCTGTTCAAGTGAGGGGCTGGGGGAATCTATCGCGGCGGGCGTTAACGCCACAGCAGATTATGACGGATGGTTAATTACCCTCGCGGATATGCCTTTTATCCAGCCCTCCAGCTATCAAACAGTCAGTGAAGCGCTGCGCAACGCCCGATCGGTACGCGCACAAGTCGATGGCATACAGGGTCATCCCGTCGGTTTTCAGCAATCTTTTTACTCTCAGCTTTGCGCATTACAGGGAGACAAAGGGGCGAGGGAATTGTTGAACGCTGATGCTGTCACATTAGTTGACTTAACCGATCGCGGCTGCATCACGGATATTGATACTATTGAGGATATGACGCGGGCTAATCAGGCTGAAGGTTGATCTGGCTAAGAGACAGACCCGTTGCACGGACTTGCAGACCGCACAGCGGGTAAATTTATTTGGCGAGCGTTAAGCGGTCTGGGGTAAAGCTGCTAAGAGTTTATCCAGCGTAACCGGATAATCTCTGACCCTGACACCCGTCGCGTTGTAAATCGCGTTCACAATGGCTGCACCGACACCGCATAATCCCAGTTCACCCACGCCTTTGGCTTTCATCGGTGAAGAGACCGGATCGGTATCATCAAGGAAGATGACTTCCTGCTCGGGAACATCCGCATGAACGGGAACCTCGTAGTTTGCCATATCGTGATTCACAAACAATCCCAATCGGGTATCCACCGCCAGTTCTTCCATCAGCGCGCCACCTAATCCCATTGTCATCGCGCCAATGACCTGACTTCGCGCGGTTTTGGGATTGAGTATTCGACCTGCCGCACAGACGGCCAACATGCGGCGTACCCGCACTTCCCCTGTATAAACATCTACGGCCACCTCAGCAAAATGCCCGGCAAACGTGGATTGCTGATACTGCTGATCGAGGTCGCCAAACTCAATCGTGTCTTCTGCCGTCAGAGTGCCATTAGCCGCTGCCGCAGAAAGCGGGACGCTGCGATGACCTGAGCGAACTTCGCCCTCCACGAACTCGGCTTCATCAGGGTTGATGCCGAGTGCTGTTGCTACCTGTTCTCGAAGCTTGACGCAGGCGGCATAAACGCCTGCCGTCGACGTGTTCGCACCCCACTGACCACCGGACCCCGCTGAGACCGGGAAAGCGGAATCTCCCAGTTTCACTGCTACTTGTTCAAGGGGCACGCCCATCATTTCTGCCGCCGTCTGGGCGATGATGGTGTAGCTACCAGTGCCAATATCTGTCATGTCGGTTTCGACGGTGACGATGCCATGCGCATCCAGGTGCACCCGTGCGCCAGAAGGGGCGAGGAGATTGTTGCGGAATCCAGCGGCTACGCCTAAGCCCACCAGCCAGCGCCCGTCTCTTACCTGGGCAGGTAACGGATTACGCTTTTGCCAGCCGAATTTTTCTGAACCGGTGCGCAGACACTCAATCAGCTGGCGGCGCGAGAAGGGGCGTTTGGCATCAGCGGGATCAACCTGAGTATCATTCAGGATGCGGAATTCCACCGGATCGATGCCGGCTTTCTCCGCTATCTCATCCATCGCCATTTCCAGCGCCATTAACCCCGGCGCTTCACCCGGCGCGCGCATCGCATTGCCTTCCGGCAGATCAAGCGTTGCCAGACGCAGGCCGGTCAGACGGTTAGCGCCGGCATAGAGGAGTTCCGTCTGTTGCACGGCGGTCTCTGGCGTGCCGTTCGGCAAGTTACCCGACCAGCTAATATGCGAGATGCCCGTGATATGCCCGGATTTGTCGGTACCGATGCGAATATGCTGGTGCGTAGCGGGACGATGAGTGGTGTTATTAGGGATCATTGGCCGGGGGAGCATCACTTTCACCGGACGTTTCACAACGCGAGCACCCAACGCTGCCAGCAGGGCATCACTGCGCAGAAACAACTTCCCGCCAAAACCACCTCCAATATAAGGCGACAGCACCCGCACTTTTTCCAGCGGCAGGTTCAGCGTCTTCGCAAGATCGGATCGGCACCAGTTTATCATCTGGTTCGACGTCCACACCGTTACCTTGTCCTTGTCCCACATGGCCATAGAAGCATGCGGTTCCATGGCCATGTGACTCTGATCCGGCGTGCTATAGGTTTCATCCAGCACAAACGCCGCTTCGCTCAGGGCACGATCCACATCCCCCACGGTTTTTATCCGGCGTACTTTCCGGTGGCGTCGTCACGGTGGGTATTTCATGATCAAGGCTGTAAGCGCCTTCTTCTTGCTGATAGCTGACCTCCACCAGCTGGGCCGCCGCTCGCGCCTGTTCAAACGTTTCCGCGACAACCAATGCAACGGCCTGATGGTAATGTTCAATACGGTATTCAGCCAGCAACGTTGCCGTGTTCATCTCTCCCTTGCTGAGTTTGCCCGCATTTTTGGCGGTAACAACGCCTAACACGCCCGGTGCGCTTTCTGCGGCTTCGGTATTCAGTGAGGTAATTTTACCTTTGGCAATGGGGCTGCCCACCACATACCCATACGTGACGTCAGGCGCCTCATCATGCCATTCATAGGCGTAAGGCGCGCTGCCGGTTGTTTTTAATGGCCCATCGATGCGATCAAGCGGACGGCCAACGTATCTGAGCTGGTCGATGGGATTCAACCCGGCGGGTTTCTCAAATTTCATGCTTTTGCCCTCGATTCTGCCAGCACTGAAGCCAGAGTGCGCTTCGCCAGTACCAGCTTGAATTGGTTATCCGCCGTAGGTTGTGCACCCTCAAACAACTTATCGAAAACCGGCTGAGTACCATTGGGCAGTTCGCTGTCTGCCAACGCCCGTCGCCAGGGTTGATGCGCCACACCCCCGACGGCGATCCTTCCTGTGTGATCACGCTGTACGATGGCCGCTACGGAAACCAGTGCAAATGCATAAGAGGCGCGATCGCGAACCTTACGGTAGATATGCGTGCCTCCCACTGGCGGCGGCAGGACCACCGCAGTGATAAATTCGCCCGCATTAAGCACCGTCTCAAGATGAGGCGTCTGACCCGGCGCGCGGTAGAAATCATTAATAGGAATCGCGCGCTCGCTGCCATCCGGGCTGACCGTTTCGATAGTTGCATCCAGCAGACGCATTGCCACGGCCATGTCGCTGGGATGTGTTGCAAGACAATCTTGACTGGCGCCGATAACAGCAAGCTGGCGGCTGTAACCCCCAAGCGCCGCACAGCCGCTGCCGGGCAGACGCTTATTACAGGGCTGGTTGGTGTCATAGAAATAAGGACAGCGCGTGCGTTGAAGCAGGTTTCCTGCCGTCGTCGCCTGATTGCGTAACTGACCAGACGCACCTGCCAGTAACGCGCGTGAGAGCACCGCATAGCCCGTCCGCACACGCATGTCTGCGGCAAGGTCGGTATTTCGCACCAGTGCACCAATACGCAGTCCGCCTTCGTCGGTGGGTTCAATCTTATCCAGTGCCAAACCGTTCACATCAATGAGATGAGCGGGGGTTTCGATCTCCAGCTTCATCAGATCGAGCAAATTGGTGCCTCCGGCAATAAACCTGGCACCGGGATTTTGCAGCGCGCGCGTGGCGGCTTCCAGGGAAGAGGTGACTTTTTCATAGCTGAAGGCTTTCACGATGTCTGACCCTCCGCGTATTCATCAATGGCGGCGAGGATGTTGGCATAGGCCCCGCAGCGGCAGATATTGCCGCTCATGCGCTCGCGAATTTCATCTGCATGTCGTGTCGGCTGTGCCAGCAGGTCCAGAGAAACGTGACTGGGTATGCCGTCTGCAATTTCCTTCAGAACCGCCACGGAAGAGCATATTTGTCCCGGCGTGCAGTATCCGCACTGATAGCCATCATGTTTGATGAAAGCAGCCTGAAGCGGGTGCAGATTGTCAGGCGTACCCAGGCCTTCAATGGTGGTGACCTCAACGTTTTGCTGCATTACCGCTAGTGTGAGGCACGCATTAATACGTCGCCCATCGACGATAACGGTACAGGCACCGCACTGACCGTGATCGCAGCCCTTTTTGGTTCCGGTGAGGTGCAGATGTTCGCGTAAAGCATCCAGCAGAGTGGTGCGGGTATCCAGATGGAGCGAACGTTCTTTACCATTCACTTTTAAACGTACCGGCATCATGGCGGGTGGCGGTGTGGTAGCTAGCGCGTGCAGACTTAATGTGGTCGCAACTGAAGCGCTATTGGCTGTTGCGGCGTTTTCTCGATCACGATCCTGCTGGTGGTTGACATCATGTGGGGTGCTCATACCCGGCCTCCAGTGACAAAATTAGGGTGCCTAAGGCACCTCAGTTTATAAGGTTTTTGTAAGCACTAAGCATAGACGTCAATTGGACATTGCGGGTGTGGCGGGCTATTTCTTCGCAGAAAGTAAGCGGAGCGAGAAATAAAACAATTTTTATATGACCGATTTTAGAAATATACCGTATCGCTTATAAATTTGATTTCCCCGCATTGCTTGACGTAGCACTAGAATGTGCCGTAATGATGATTTGATAAATTGGGAAATCGTTATGTCGTTGCCACCCTTTCTCAGAGCAGAGGAACAAGTCATCATATACGATGGTATTTGTAAGCTGTGTAACGCTTGGGTTATTTTTTTGCTCACTCATCGTATCGATCCGAAAATTCGCTTTGTCGCCATCCAAAGTGAGAAGGGGAAAATGTTACTAAGATACGCAGGTTTGCCTGATGAGAACATTCGAACAATTGCTCTGATTAATAAGAACCAACATTGGCTCAGGTCTCAGGCCATATGCAGGGCAATGGCATTTATGCCGTGGCCCTGGAAGGTGCTGTCTGCTATTCGATTTTTACCCAGTTTTATATCTGATTTCATTTATAATCGTATTGCACTCAACCGCTATCGGTTATTCGGTCATTACGATGATGTTCATGAGATAGAAGGGGATTATCCTGGCAGGTTTTTACAAGAGTGAGGTAATTGATGGTTAATGGCTAGTTCCCACCAAAAGGTCACTAATGACCCTAATCCCTAATGATATCAATCCATAATTAGGATTAACTGTCTATCTTCAAACAACGCATCACAGACAGAATCCATGCCCCATATAGGGTTAGGATACAGCCCCTGCGGGTGGGGTTAATGTATCAATTGAGATTTAATGCAGCGCGAATATTATAGCTGGAGCGACCAGCCCTGCTAACGTTAAGACGGTAGATGCGCTTATGAGTATCGCACCAGCCCTCGCTATTCAGGCGAATATGCACGCTGCAATAGAAATATTGAACACGAGTTTTGGTAATTTAACTTATGCGAAGACATCGCGAATTGTCGTATTGACACGACCCTTCGCAGTTCCTGTCTATTTTGAGAAGAAAGTTACAGTCATTTGAGTGTCTATAAGGTGCTTATCCGGATCATATAAGACAATCTGACCCGCACAGTTTGTTGACAAAACATTGCGGATTTTAAAAACTGTCATCCTCTCCTAACCTTATGGCCGCCTAGCGAACAGGTGAGTCATTAAGATGCAGGAACTTTAGTGTTGACAGCCACTACGGTCAGTCCAAACCTGTAGCAGCAAGTCATGAACCGTTAAGACCGGGTCATAGATCCCCTCCTAACTGAGGTCTGCTCGTAGCAGCTTTAAGCAGCGTCAAGTGCTGTCCAACAAGCCAGATAATCAGCGCAAGCACGGCAATTGCGCCCATCACGGCAAACGCTGCTGAAAAGGAAAAGTGTGAAATCAGCGTGCCCATCATGGCCGGGCTCAGGGCAGCTCCGGCCCCCTGCATAAGCAGAATAAAGCTCTGGCCGGCATTGGTGTGCCCTTTACCGTCAAGCACCCTGACCACAAAACCCGGCACGGCAACCCCGAGAAGACCGGCCGCCATTCCGTCCAGTATCTGGATCGCGGGCATGAACGCGATCCCGTCACCGAAGGAGGCCACGGCAGCCCGCACAGGTAGGATACACAGGGCCGCGGTGATGAGAGAAAGGTAGCCCGTGCTCTGCGCACGGCGCGCGGCGTACAGCGCGGCGAAGATCATCACGGCCTGAGAAATAATCACGGTGGCGGCAGCGAACACGCCCGGATTTATCCACGCCTCCGGTGAAGCCGCCACCCGGACGCTCAGCATGGGCATAAGGGCCGCGTTACCCAGATGAAACAGCAGAACCGTGACGCCGCCGATGAGCAGTGCGGGCTCGCGAAGGAGCACAGACAGGCGCGGAAGGGCAGCGTTGCCGGCGTCCGCTTTCAGCCCGCGGGCAAGCCGGTTATTAATGTCGCACTCGCGGATCCCCATCACACAAGTCGTGGCCAGCAGGGCCATCACCGTCATCAGCACAAATACGGCACCGGTTCCCCAGTACCAGACAGAGGCGCCTGCCACCGCGGCCGCCGTCATGTTACCGGCATGGTTAAACGCTTCGTTTCTTCCCGTCTGATAACCAAATTTTTCGGGCCCCGTCAGGCCCAGCGTCATGGCGGTCATCAGGGGAGCAATGAACGCGGCCGCCATCCCGGTCATGACCTGAGAGACCACCGTCACGGTAGGTCCGGGAAAATACCAGAGCATGATCGTCGCCAGAATTACGGTCAGGGTGCCGGTGCTCAGCATCAGCCGTTTGTTTCTGACCGCGTCCGCCGCCATGCCCGCCGGTAAAGTGACAAGCAGGCTGGCCACGCCTGCTGACGTCATCACCCAGCCTATGGACTCCGGCTTCCAATGATGCTCAGTCATAAAGATCCCAAGAAACGGCCCTAGGCCGTCCCTGACGTCTGCCATAAAAAAATTTACCAGGCAAAGAGCCTGAAGCGAGCGCAGTGACATAATTTCCCCGGAAAGGTAAGCAGGCAGACTTAAAGATGGCAGATAAAATGACGTTCAGCAGGTGCCGGCGCGATCCATCGCATTCCCTGACTGCTGCTCAATCGTCTGACGCAGCGGTCCGTGGATCCAGTGTGAGAAACGGCCAGGGGGGGTTATCTGCAAGTGACCGCAGTCTCTGAATGTGCCGGCCACTACCAGAAACGCCATCCGGTGCGATGCAGCGTGGGGTAATGCCACCGAGCGCAGTGAGGATGAGCAGGCCGGTCAGCCCAGCCATGGCGCTGAAGCCAAACCGGACGAAGAGTGAATAGCCGGCCAAGCATCCCGACAGAAATGAGACGATGGTCACGAGGTGCGTGCCGAGTAGCGCCCTGTGCGCGGGCGCGTCGGCCGCCTCGCGCCGGCTCACCGACGCCCGGAGCCAGGAGCCCAGCGCCATACCGGCATCGGTCAGGGTCCCGGTCACGTGCGTTGACATGACCCGCCCGCCGGAAAGCTGCATGGAGGTAGCGTTATGCAGGACCATCAGCAGCGCGAGCGTGAACAGCACCTCGCCGTTGTTGCGGACGCTTTACCAGCGGATTTCAACCAGCGAGGTGGCCAGCAGCAGCGCGCCCTCACACATCATTACCAGGCAGAATACCGTGCGCACGTTACGCCGCAGCCCAAAGGCCACGGCGAGGCGCGCCAGCGTGGCGCCCGTCACGAAGGCCAGAATCAGCATCGCCAAAAAAAAGCAGGCCTTGCAGGTCCCAGCGGCCCGCCTCAGCAGACAGCTGGGAGATATTACCCGTCATGTGAGAGGGGAAGAAGCCAAATGCGCCGAAGGCCATGGCGTTGAGGACGCCCGCCGTGGTGGCAAGCGTGAGGGTGAGCAGGCGATCCTCACCGTGAGTACGGTGTTTTTTTTCCCTGAGAAGCATATAGTCAGATCCAGATGATAAATGGACCTTAATTATGAGTAATCACGCGCAGTTATCAATCAGGCCATTACCGCGACCACCGCCATTTTTACCACCGGGCGCACGTTTCGCATACATACCGGCCGTCCTGTCTCTTTGTTGCCTTTACGGCCTAGACAACGGGCAGGAGCACGGCCTGCATCCAGACGCTGGCGAGCCCCGTCACCAGTTTAGTGAATGGCTCAGCTCCTCAGGAGCGCCGCAGTATGCGATGCTTGGGTCAACAAGATCCCATATCATAGCGTCTCCCGTACAGAAATCGCCAGCGCAGGTCATACTGAAGCGCTCTTTAATAAGCCCCACGGGCACCCATACGTAAGGTTTTTCACGCAGAAGCTTAGGCTCGGTACTGCCACACCTCAGGAAAAAGTCATGCCGGTATTCCTGCCGCCACTGCGGGTAATGACATTTTCTGAATTGTGAGCCCATTCAAGGTCGCGGGAATGTTCAACGGTGGGGATATTATAGCCCGTGCCGGATTGTTTTCTGCAAAGTGGGCAGTGACTGCGAAAGTATTTCAGAGTTCTGACATAAAGTATAAACGCCACTTCATCGCACATACAGGAGCCGCTAACTACCACTGGATTTCGCAAAAGCGTATTCCTCAATCCGTTTTCGGGCACACCGCTGTACCCGGACTGGCATGATCGTCCGCTTCCATAAGTCTGACATAAAATGTTTAGTGTCTGAGCAGTGGCGGCCGATATCCAATGAGGACTTATTTCAACTTAAGGAAGAAGATCATGGTCAGTACAGTAATCAATTACGGTATCACCGCGGACCTTTCAGTCAAACCGGAAAGAGACGGATATGATATCTCCCTGGCGGAAGAGGATGTCAGCCTGCTGAAGGCCAGTTAGGGTACTTTTACACCATCGCTGAGTCAGGAAATGATCGACAAAAACATGAATGACCTGCTCCAGTTGCATAACAGCATTATCAGTCAGAGCAGAAATCAGGTAAATGGCATCAGTAATGACGTGAATGAATACTTTCCATCGCTCCAGGCGGATTCATTCCTTGCCCGGGAAGAAATGTCCGGCCTTATTGCTGAAGCGCTGCAGTCGTATGATGGCTCAGGAAACGCCATCACGTAATCAATGGATCTGGCAGTCACGAAAGACATACTCAGTAAGCTCGTTGAGTCGTTCGTTCCGGAGGCCACTCAGGCGCAAAGCTTCAGCGAAGTTGATAAATTCATCTCCGCCAAAGTGTACGCACAGGATGATTTGCTGTGTGACATGATCAGCAGGTCGCTGGACATTGCCCGGCAGTACGGTAATCAGTCTGACCAGCAATATTTTCAGCAGCAGCTTGAGTTTATCAGCGCCGGAACACATGACACACAGTAAGAACGGGCTCAGATGATTTCAATCATAGCGAGATCTGATGACAGCACCGCGTGGCTATCAGCCCTGGCGCAGATGATAAGCAAAAAAGATGACAGTGACTTCTTCAGAGATATCAGCGCTGAGCATATTAATGACCTGAAAACCCGGGTTCATTCATTCAATGTTAAAATCAGTTAAATGCAGAGTCTGCGCAGTGATGTCCCTATTCAGTATCCGCTGAATGGCTGACCCAGCACTGGTTATGTAATCACGCGCTCTGAAATTTAAGGGTAATATCAGCCTTTGAGGTTAACATAGCTGATTAACATCCGGCTATGGAGTCAACAGGATGGGAGCCAAACGTGATTTTCTCACGGTTATACGGCCATACGAGCGCCTGACTGCAGCGGTCATCATGACTCTCGCGCTGCTGTGTGCGGGCGTCATGGCCGTATTGAGTCACTTCAGCAAAACGGAAGAGCAGGCCCGGAACGACAAAAATCAGCGGGCAAGCGACTATGTCGCCTCTCTTTACAGGGAAGCAGAAACCGTCAGCCGCGCCGCGGAGCCTTTTGAAGAAGGTGCCTGTACGAATGAAGTGCTCACGCGGCTGCGTCATATCGTGGCAGTGAATCCCCATATCCGCTCCGTAAATCTCTATCCGGAGTACGGTAC
>AEWW01013144.1_pt1 | contig 25327 bp, 23 predicted proteins | sample 267848 | NCBI WGS metagenome assembly AEWW01 (sample SAMN00713649, study PRJNA62039) | ant fungus garden metagenome | place: Panama: Gamboa | collected Apr-2009 | depth 0.5 m m | reverse complement strand
GATTCCAGTCCCGCCAGCAGGCGCAGCAGGGTGCTTTTACCGCATCCGCTGCGACCTACCACGGCAACAAACTGCCCGGCCGGGATATGCAGATTGATATTGTTGAGGATGGTACGGTCGCCATACTGCTTACTGACGCCGTTAACGCCGACCGGGGTGCCGCTGTTCAGACGCGACGGGCTCAAAGTTGCGTTGCTCATGCGTTCTCCTTCAATTGATAAGCCGGATGCCAGCGCAGCCATACGCGCTCCAGCAGTTGAGCGGCGACATCGGCCAGTTTGCCGAGCAGCGCATAGAGAATGATGGCGACCACCACCACATCGGTTTGCAGGAATTCGCGTGCGTTCATCGCCAGATAGCCAATGCCAGAGTTGGCCGAGATAGTTTCAGCCACAATCAGCGTCAGCCACATCAAGCCGAGGGCAAAGCGTACGCCCACCATGATCGAAGGCAGCGCACCTGGCAGAATCACCTGAATAAATAAACTCCAGCCAGACAGGCCATAGCTGCGCGCCATCTCCACCAATCCACGGTCAATATTGCGGATGCCGTGATAGGTGTTGAGGTAAATCGGGAATAAGGTGCCGAGTGCTACCAGGAAAATCTTGGCTGACTCATCAATGCCGAACCACAGAATCACTAACGGAATCAGTGCCAGGTGCGGCACGTTGCGCAGCATCTGTACCGAAGTATCCAGCAAGCGCTCACCCACGCGTGAGGTGCCAGTGATCAAGCCGAGCACCAGACCAATCGATCCGCCGATGGCAAAACCAATCGCCGCGCGCCAGCCACTGATGGCGAGGTTTTGCCACAGTTCACCACTGACCGTCAGTTTCCAAAAGGTAATGATGATGTTTTCGGGTGACGGCAGGATACGCGTTGAAAGCCAACCCACCTGTGAGGCCAGCTGCCATACCGCGACCAGCAGCACCGGTAAAGCCCAGGGCAGCAGGGCATTACTCAGCTGTTTTTGAAACTTTGCCATCCTGAACTCCTTAACTTTGTGACACTTTTTGCGGCGTGAAATCGTTCGCAACCGCTTCACCGTGCGCTTGCACCACGCGAGGCTTGGGGACTTCCGGAATCGCCAAATCGAGATGCGGGAACAGCAGTTCGCCCACACGATAGGCTTCTTCAAGATGCGGGTAGCCTGAAAGAATAAAGGTCTCTATGCCGAGGTCGCTGTACTCTTGCATACGCGCCGCCACGGTTGGGCCATCGCCCACAAGTGCGGTACCGGCACCGCCACGCACCAGACCCACACCTGCCCACAGATTTGGGCTGATCTCCAGCTTGTCACGACGGCCACCGTGCAGCGCGGCCATGCGCTGCTGTCCAACGGAATCGGTACGGGCAAAGGCTGCCTGCGCTTTGGCTATGGTGGCATCATCCAAGTGGGCAATCAGTCGATCGGCTGCCTGCCATGCTTCGGCATTGGTTTCGCGCACAATCACGTGCAAACGAATGCCGAAGCGCACTTTACGGCCCTGCGCAGCCGCTTTGGTGCGCACCTGCTCAATCTTCTCTTTAACTAACGCTGGTGGTTCGCCCCAGGTGAGATAAACATCAACCTGTTCAGCAGCGAGATCCTGCGCGGCATCGGATGAACCACCAAACCACAGTGGTGGGCGTGGCTGTTGTACCGGCTTGAACATCAGACGCGCACCACGCACTTTGACGTGCTTACCTTCGTAGTCCACGGTTTCACCTTCAGTGACGCGACGCCACACGCGGGTGAACTCCGCTGATTCTTCATAACGCTCGCGATGATCGAGGAACACGCCATCGCCCGCCAGCTCTTCTGGATCGCCACCGGTCACCAGGTTAAACAGGGCACGTCCGTTCGACAGACGATCCAGCGTTGCCGCCTGACGCGCTGCCTGCGTAGGTGAAATCACGCCCGGACGCAGCGCCACCAGAAAGCGCAAACGCTGTGTCACCGGAATCAGTGATGCCGCCACCAGCCAGGCATCTTCGCAGGAGCGGCCGGTGGGGATTAGCACGCCGCCAAATCCAAGGCGATCGGCTGCCTGGGCAATCTGCTGCAGATAACCGTGATCGACCGGGCGCGAACCTTCGGCAGTGCCAAGATAGTGACCATCGCCGTGGGTCGGGAGAAACCAGAATACGGATACGCTCATGATTGAATTCCTTATGGCTGGGCGGACTGTGGATGCCAGATGCGGTCAGTGATGTTCACTTTTACCGGCATCAAATGATTGGCATAAAACAGGTCAGCCGTTTGCTGTTGGGCCTGCGCGGTATGCTCGCTGACCGGGGTAATAGTGGTCGGTGGACGATGATCCAGATAGCTGGCAATCACCGGCTTCGGTAAACCCATCGCTTGGGCTAGCAGGTCGATACTTTGATCGCGTTGGCTGCGGGTGAGCGCGTCAGCATCGCTAAAGGTTTGCAGCACTTGCTGGACAAATGGACCATTGGCTTCGGCATATTTTCGTGTGGCTAAATAGAAGGACCCGGTCTGATTGAGTTTGCTGCCATCCACCAGCACACGCACGTTGCCTTGCAACAGTGCGGCAGAGTAATAGGGATCCCAAATTGCCCAGGCATCGACATCGCCCTGCTGGAAAGCAGCTCGCGCATCGGCAGGGGTCAGATAAGTGGGTTGGATGTCTTTAAAGCTCAGACCTGCCTGTTCGAGCGCGCGAAGCAGCAGGTTGTGTGAACTGGAGCCTTTCTGGAAGGCGACTTTATGGCCCTTCAAATCGGCCACACTGTGAATCGGGCTATCTTTGGGTACCAGAATCACCTCAGCTTGAGGTTTCGGTGGTTCGGAACCGACATACAGCAGATCCGCGCCTGCAGCCTGGGCAAACAGCGGCGGGATATCGCCGGTGCTGCCCAAATCAATGCTATCGACATTCAGCGCTTCCAGCATTTGCGGGCCCGCGGGGAATTCAATCCATTTGATCTGAGTATGGGGAAAACGCTGTTCCAGCATCTGGTGAGATTTCGCTAACACCATGCTCACCGATCCTTTTTGATAACCCACACGTAATTGCGCCGGGGCATCAGCGGCAACGGCGTTGGCACTCAGGGCAAATAGCGCAGCAAAGGCTGGTAGCAGTAAACCCGTAAACATCCTTTTCATGATTCTTCCTTTATACCGCTTGAGCGTAGGGTTGATGGCGACGGTGTAGCGCGTGCCAGAAGGTGTCGAGCGCATCATCAATGCGATCGGCCAGTTGTGGATCCAGCTCTGTCTGGCGGTCGTAATTCATTATTTGCGTGTCAGTGGCGAATACGCCATGCAGGACTTCCTGTGCTTTCAGCGCGTTAAGCACCGGTTTGAGGGCGTAATCCACAGCTAGCAGGTGCGAGGCACTGCCGCCGCTGGCCAATGGCAACACCACTTTGTGTTCCAGGGCGCGTTCTGGCAGTAAATCAAGCAGGGTTTTCAGCGCACCCGAAAATGAAGCTTTATAAATAGGAGTGGCAACAATCAGTCCGTCTGCCAGCGCAAGGTCGGCTTTCAACGCGTTGAGGGCTGGGGAGTCAAAGCGCGCATAGAGCAAATCATCCGCCTGGAAGTTGTGAATATTCCAGGGAATGACTTCAACACCGCGTGCTTCCAACGCGTGTTGGCACAGGCTGAGCAGTGCAGTAGAGCGCGATGGGAAGCGAGGGCTGCCCGCCAGCGTAATAACTCGCATGGTCACTCCTTATAACTGAAAGTTATTGATTATCTGAAATTGAGAACTGATGTGTTCAATACTGGCAGAGCGCGTGCGCGGGTATAAATGATTTATCTGGCAAACTTAAGCCGAAATATGGGATTGGCGGGAGAGAGATATTTATGAGAATGGCATGCCGTGTTCTGGGCTAAGGATATTCTGAAAACTCAGTGAGGTGAATGCTTCTCACTTAAGCACGGGCGTGAGTATCACTCAGGGGAATGATTAATTTGGATGAAGTTTCTTATTAATAGAGTGTTTGAGAGAGAAAATGAAGGATGAATCAACCTTTCAAACGATAAAAGAATATTTTTCTTTTACGAATGAAAGGGTAGTGGGGGAGCGAACACACCGAAGTGTTTTTTTTGAGCGGTAAGTCATTTCAGAAGGGGTGTTTCACTCTGGTAAATAATGGATTAATTCGTGATTAAGTGTTTCCAAAAGCGTGCAAACATTAAAAACAAGGCATGCCTTACTCCTGTTCTGGCTAAAAATCGTTATCTTTATTCTCGATGCTTTAGCCCTGGTGCAGAAAGTTTTAACAATTAAGATTAGGGTGACGTCTGGAAGGCCGATAAAAAATGAATTCTCTGCCCTTAGCCTGTTTATAATCTGTTGAGATTAATTGCGCTAAAAATCTTCATCAGCTTGTCTGTTATTTTTTACTTGAGCATTTCATTGGGAAAGGTTCAGGTTTTCATCTTTTATTGGGGATATAAAATATGGAACGCTTTTCTCCGGATCACGATGTGTCTGGCCCAGCGATGAACGCAGGGCAAGAAGATCGACTGCTATCAGATTTAACCCTCCGCTGCTATGAGCTCCAATCGGTTATCACTTCTCAACGCTTTAATTTGGTCAATACAGACCCTTACAGGATTGCAGGTTTGAATGAGGATGACTTCTTACTGTTTGCACCCGCTGGCTTTACGCCTGCAGACGCACTGTTGCTGGAGGTCGCTAAATGCAACGATCAGCGTCCTGAGTTGAACTGTTTTATCCAACCTCTGTCCCCTCAGCACACCCTTAAGACGGGATTGCAGTCTTCATTACAACTCTTTCAGCAGTTACAGACCGGGCAGCATTGGTGTCAACATTACCTCGTCATCCTGCGTGTTGCGCTTGTTTACGCCGCAACACCTTTGAATCGCATGCGGGATGTGATGCTTGCCGGGTTGGTTAATACGGAGTCCGTCTGGGTACTGGATACCTTAAATAGCGCCAGTGACGAAAAAGAGTGTGCCACGTTAAGCTATCAACAGTTTATGCAAGAGTATGAAAAATTGACCCGAATGACGCATTATCTGCCTGAAAGGAATGCTTATCGGCAAAGTTATTTAAGGGGCGGATTACTGAACCTGATTCAGCAGGACTTAAATCATACAGACAAACTTTCTGATAATGTGCGGCACGCCATTCACTATTTCTCAGAGCAGTTTCCTGCACAGGGTGTCATGGAAAAACTCATGTTGAAACAACCGGACATCTATTTCAATCTGATGAAAGTCAGAAAAACCTCTGTTGTATGAGACCAACGTTGGTTTTAAGAATTAGTCCCGTGTGCGCCGAGCTGTTTTTATGCCACGCTAATTCTCCTTGAGAAAAACCTGACACCAAAAAACTTATGTCGATTAAACGTAACGCGATTGCCAACTATGTTGGCCAAATCTATCTGACGCTGTCAGGTATTTTGGTGGTACCACTTTATATTCAACATTTAGGAATGGAAGCTTACGGTCTGGTCGGCTTCTTTTCTATTTTATTGACGTGGTTACAACTGCTGGATGCCGGGGTTTCTACTACCTTGATGCGTGAAGCTGCGCGCTATCGTGCCAATCAAGCCGAATTTGTCTGGTTCCCGGCGCTGTTTGCCACCTTGACGCGATTCTTTCTGATTTCAACGCTGATCCTTGTGGTACTGGGTTGGCTTGCCACGCCGTGGATTGCCGCTCATTGGCTCAATGCGCAACATCTGCCAGCCAGGGATGTAGTGATTGCGGTTGGCATTATGGTCATTACCGCGGCCATACGCTGGCGGACCAGCCCGTATCGTAGCGTGATTGTCGGATTTGAACATCAGGTCTGGCTAAATGGCGTTAACCTGATCATCACCACTTTGCGTACTTTTGGTGCCGTGGTGGTGATTCAGTTTTTCCCTAACCCTGTGCTGACCTTCTTTATCTGGCAATTGCTGGTATCGATTGCCGAAGCGGCATGCTGTATTTACAAATCCTGCCAACTGGTCCCACGTTCCGCGCGCAAAGAGAAGTGTGATGACCTTAAAGGAGTATTGCGGCCCTTTATTCGTTTTGCGCTCAGCGCGGCCTACTCCAGTGCGGTCTGGACCTTTATTTCACAGATTGACCGACTGGTCCTGTCCAAAACCCTGCCGCTGAGCCAATACGGTTCGTTTACCGTGGTGGCGACTGCGGCTACCGGCATCCTGCTGCTCAGCAGCCCGATCATGCAGGCGATTGTGCCGCGCATGACCGGCATGAAAACCCGTAATGAAGGCGATGCGGAAGCGCTCAAACTCTATCGCTATACCACTCAGGCCGTCGCGATATTTATGGCGCCGCTCAGTATCACCATTGCCTGCTATGCCGGACCGCTGCTTTGGGCCTGGACCCAGAAAACCCAGATTGTTGATGAGATGTCATTTGTGCTCAGTCTTTACGCGCTGGGCAGCGGCATTCAGGCCATCTGTGGCCTGCTGTATCACCTGCAATACATCAACGGCAATCTCAAATTGCATATGCAAGGCTTCAGCGTGTTCGCATTGATTTTGGTACCGCTCAACATCTGGTGCGCGATGCATTTTGGCGCAATGGGTACCGGATGGTTGTGGCTGGGGCAAAACATCTTCTATTTAGTGGGTTGGGCATGGCTGGTCCATCGCCGTTTCGCGCCCGGTCTGCATTTCACCTGGCTCACGCGTGATGTGATGTTGATTTGGGCGGCATCCGCGCTGATGGCCTGGTTAAGCACCTTCTTGCCTATCGACTGGAATCAAAACCGTTGGATCAACCTGCTGTGGTTAGGCCTGATTGGCGCAATCAATCTTGGTGTGTGCTGTTTGCTGCATAGCCTGGTGCTAAAGCGTCTGCGCTTGCCGTTATTCAATGTTGAGGAGAGAGGATGAGAATGTTGACATCTCGCCGCGTGCCGACCGTTTCTGTCATCGTGCCAAACTGGAACTGTGCCACGTGGCTGCCAGAAGCGATGGGTTCGTTGTTACGTCAATCATCACCGGCCGATGAGATCATTATCATTGATGACGGTTCCAGTGATAGCAGTGTGGCCTGGCTCACCGCTTTCGCTGCTGCGCATCCGCAGGTCACACTGCTGAGCGGTGAACGCGGCGGCGTCAGCGCCGCGCGTATGAAAGGACTCGCCGCAGCCACCGGTGATTTTGTCTATTTCATGGATGCGGATGATTTCGTTTCGACTGAACTGTTTGCTGATTTTCGACGGGTACAGGCCAGGCATCAGGAGATTGATCTGTTCTGTTTTGGCGCGAAGATGTTTCTTGATCTGCCTGTGGCGCAGCGCCAGTATCAACGTATTCATCAACGTCATGTCAGTGGTTTATTGCCCGGGGGCAGGGCAAGTCTGCACATTTTGCTGCAACACCAGTCGGCACATCGCGTGGTGTGGAGCTCGATCATGTCGCGACGTTTAATCGATCAGCTGGCGTTGCAGTTCCTTCCCATTCAGAACCACGAAGATGCGCCCTGGATGTTTGCGCTCTATATGGCCGCGCGTCAAATCTACTGCACCAGCCAAAGCTACTACTACAAGCGCTTCATGCTCAGTTCATTGTCACAGAGCACGCGTGACTTTTCGTGGGTAAAAAATTACTTCATTGCGCGACAAAGCAGCGAGCAGTTTTTACGCGACCAGCAGCAACCCGTTGATGAGTTGTTGTTGGATGATTACTACCAGACGGTGATGAAGGGCTGTCTCGCGCAAATCCGTAAAAATCACATGACCGTGCCCAATGAATGGCAGGCTCCGGTGAATCAAGTGGTTAGTAAGATGCTGCAACAGGATGCGCGCCTGAAGCTGCTGTGGTATTGCCCGTCGATTTACCTCGGATTGCAAAATGTTCGTGAACAAGTCGGGCGCTATTCTGCACGTCGCTGACCGTGATCAATTCTCCCGCTGCTGATTAAATTTACTTTTGCGCCAGAGGCCTTTACCATTCTGGCGCACAAATTTCCGTGCACCCGACTTCTTCGCTTCCGCCATTCAGGAGAGTGCATGTTATATCCTATCGTCCGGCCGGCGCTGTTTAAGCTCGATCCAGAGCGTGCGCACGAACTCACCTTTCAACAATTACGTTTTATCAGCGGAACGCCACTGGAAGGACTGATTCGCCAGTCGCTGCCGTCACGCCCGGTGACCTGCATGGGATTGACTTTCCCTAACGCGCTGGGGCTTGCTGCAGGCCTCGATAAAAACGCAGAGTGCATTGATGCTTTTGGTGCGATGGGTTTCGGCTTCGTGGAAGTCGGGACGGTGACGCCACGTCCACAGCCTGGCAATGATAAGCCGCGCATGTTCCGTCTGGTGGAAGCGGAAGGGATTATTAATCGCATGGGCTTTAATAATCACGGCGTCGATCACTTAGTCGAGAACGTTAAAAAAGCGCGTTTCAAAGGTGTCCTCGGTATCAATATTGGCAAAAATAAAGATACGCCAGTGGAGCAAGGCAAAGACGATTATCTTATCTGCATGGAAAAGGTGTATGCCCATGCCGGTTATATCGCCATCAATATTTCATCGCCAAACACACCTGGATTACGCACGCTGCAATATGGCGAAGCGCTGGACGATCTGCTTTCGGCGATCAAATTAAACAAAAAGAGCTGCAGGAACGGCACCTTAAATATGTGCCGGTCGCGGTGAAGATCGCGCCGGATCTTTCTGAAGAAGAATTGATCCAGGTTGCCGACAGTTTGGTGCGCCATGAAATTGACGGTGTCATTGCCACGAATACCACGCTCGATCGTGCTTTAGTTGCTGGACTTAAATATGCCGATGAGATGGGTGGATTAAGTGGCCGTCCGGTACAGTCACGCAGCACTGAAGTGATTCGCCGCTTGTCGCAAGAGCTGCAAGGTCGCTTACCTATTATTGGCGTCGGTGGTATTGATTCACTGGTTTCCGCTCGTGAAAAAATGGCCGCAGGGGCCACATTGGTGCAGATATACTCTGGCTTTATTTATAAAGGCCCAGGTTTAATTAAAGATATCGTGACCCACCTCTAAGACATTTCTCACTTTCCCGTGCCGGGGGGTTTATTTATCCCTTCGGCTCGTTTATATTTTGTCCTGCTGATGTTTTTTTCAGCTTTTCCTTAGAGCTTTATTTTTTCATTGAGCGCCATTTAGCGCAGCGATTAACCACAGGGCACATCATGAAAATCAAACCTGATGATAACTGGCGTTGGTATTTTGACGCAGAGCACGATCGTATGATGCTGGATTTGGCTGATGGCATGCTATTTCGTTCGCGCTTCTCGCGTAAAATGCTGACACCGGATGCCTTTAATGTCAGCGGGTTTTGTGTCGATGATGCCGCGCTTTATTTTACCTTTGAAGAGCGTTGCCGACAGAGTGGATTAAAAGGCGACCAGCGCGCGGAATTAGTATTAAACGCATTAGTGGCGAGTCGTTTTTTAAAACCGCTGATGCCAAAAAGCTGGCATTTCACCAGCCATACCCAGAGCTGGCAACCCGCATCAGGCGATATGGTAGCCGTGACGCTGGCCGATAGCGGCGAACAGGCGCAATTGCTGGTGGTCGAGAGTGGCGAAAATGCGGCGTTGTGTCTGCTGGCGCAAAATACATTATCGGTAGCCGGTAAAGGTATGCAGTTAGGCGATGCCATTAAGATCATGAACGATCGTTTGCGGCCGCATCAGCAGGAACAAAACGCCCACTTTGCGCGGGCGGTTTAAGCGTTTAAGCCAGAACAATATCGCCTGCTGGAATACAGCTACAACTGAGAATCGTTCCGTCTGCGCGCACTGCGCTCTGTTTCAGCGCTTTCACTTCGCCCGATACCAGCGTCACCTTGCAGCTACCACATATCCCGGCACGACACGAGTAGGGAATGCGAAAGCCCTGCATCTCCAGTTGTTCGAGTAGCACTTGCTGGTTGTCGCCGGTAAATTCACTGCCCTGATAGCCAATGATCACTTCTGCCTGTTGGCTGGCAGCCGGTTTGAGGGTTTCCACCACCGCGCCCGCTCCGTAAGCTCGCGGTGTCTGACGAGCCAAAACCGTCAGCTCATCGCCGACGCGGATCACGCCGCTGTTGCGGGCGATCAGATTCAGACCGAAATCGATATCTCCGCTGCCGTCCTGACCGCTGCGGAAACGTTGTAACGTGGCCAGGGGTTCACCTTCGGGATGTTTGCGCCCGCTTTCGGTACCCACGGTGGTGAATACACAGCGGCTGCAGGGCTTGGGCATATCAAAAACAATCTCGCCGATTTTAACTTGCTTCCAGCTGTCTTCATCCCATGCGGCTGCGCCGCTGACCACCAGGTTAGGGCGGAATTGCTCAACGCGAACGCTGGCCGGGCAACGCTGCTGCAGATCCTGCAGTGACGACATATTCACCAGCAGGAAGGGAAAACCATCCGCGAAACTCAGCGATACCTCATCAAATTTTTTCACCCGTCGCGTGGGAGCAACACCGGTCCAGCGCAATTGCACCGGACGCGGAAAGAATTCACTCAGCCAATCATTGATTTCGGCGGGCGCAATATGCGAGGTGAAATGATTTCCCCACACTTCAGTGGGTGACAATTGTGCCGTGAAATCGCTGAAGCGAATTAACGCCTGGCTGCCATCCGGGGCATTTAAAAATAAGCCATCGGGTAACAGCGCAGGAGTAAAACGCACCATGTCCGGATACTGTCGCGCAGTAATAAAAGTGCCGTCCAGTTCGGTCACCATGAAGATGCGATCAAACGCCAGACCACTCTCCAGCACCTGTGCATGAGACAGTTGCAAACCGCGCATCGATTTGACCGGATGAATATAGAGGCGAGAAAGCGTAATCATCGAAACTCCAACAGGACAAAAAGAAGCTAACTTTATGACATAGGACGCTGATTCGCTATAATGCGCAACAATTTTAGCAAGAGTAAAAAGTGACGATATGAATTCTCTGTTTGCCAGTACGGCGCGTGGGCTCGAAGAGCTGTTAAAAACTGAGCTGGACGCGCTGGGTGCGCAGGATTTGCAGGTGGTGCAGGGCGGCGTCCACTTCCGAGCCGACGACCGTGTGATGTACCAAAGCCTGCTGTGGAGCCGACTGGCTTCGCGTATTTTGCTGCCGCTGGGAGAATTTGGCGTCTGGAGCGATCTCGATCTGTACGTGGGTGCGCAGAGCATTCCCTGGACTGAGATGTTCGACAGCAATACCAGCTTTGCTATCCACTTCAGCGGCACCAATGAGGTGATCCGTAACAGCCAGTTCGGCGCGTTGCGTATTAAAGATGCGATCGTTGACAGCTTTACGCGCCAGAACCTGGAGCGTCCGAGCGTGGACCGTGAACAACCGGGCATTCGCATTAATGCGTGGCTGAATAAAGATCGTGTGAGCATCGCACTGGATCTGAGCGGCGATGCGCTGCATCAGCGTGGCTATCGTCAGCAAACCGGCCAGGCACCGCTGAAAGAGACGCTGGCGGCCGCGATTGTGATGCGTTCTGGTTGGCAGAGCACCACGCCATTGATCGATCCGATGTGCGGTTCTGGTACTTTACTGCTGGAAGCGGCGCTGATGGCTACCGATCGCGCGCCGGGCTTGCTGCGTACTCATTGGGGTTTCAACCGCTGGAAAAACCATAATCAGGCGGTCTGGCAAGAAGTACTGGCTGAGGCGAAAGAGCGTGCCCGTGTGGGGACGGCGGCCACAACCGCGCGCTTCTTCGGTTACGACAATGACAGCCGCGTGCTGGAATCCGCGCGAGCCAATGCGCGTCGTGCTGGCGTGTTCGAGCTGTTCACTTTTGCCCAGCAGGATGTGATTAAGCTGAAGAACCCGCTGGCGGGCCAGGAGATCACCGGCACCGTGCTGAGCAACCCGCCTTACGGCGAACGTCTGGAAAGCGAACCCGCGTTGATTGCGTTGCACAGCCTGCTGGGACGCATTATGAAACAGCAGTTCGGCGGCTGGAATCTGTCTCTGTTTAGTGCGTCGCCGGAATTGCTAAGCTGCCTGCAACTGCGCGCCGACCGCCAGTTCAAAGCCAAAAATGGCCCACTGGAATGTGTGCAGAAAAACTATCAGCTGGCCGCAACCAGCGGTGAAGGTAGCGCGCAGATTGCAGAGGACTTCGCTAACCGTTTGCGTAAGAATCTGAAGAAGCTGGAGAAGTGGGCGAAGCAGTCCAACATTGAATGCTATCGCTTGTATGATGCCGACTTGCCGGAATACAACGTCGCGGTAGACCGCTACGGCGACTGGGTGGTAATTCAGGAATATGCACCACCGAAAACCGTGGATGCCAATAAAGCACGTCAGCGTCTGTTCGATGTGATCAGCGCCACCCTGAGCGTGCTGGAGATCCCGGCCAATCGCCTGGTGATGAAAACTCGCGAGCGCCAGAAAGGCAAAAACCAGTATCAAAAACTGGGCGAGAAGGGCGACTTCTTCGAAGTGCAGGAGTTTGACGCGCGCCTGCTGGTGAATCTGACCGATTATCTCGACACCGGTTTGTTCCTGGATCACCGTCTGGCCCGCCAAATGCTGGGCAAAATGAGCGCGGGTAAAGACTTCCTTAACCTGTTTGCCTACACCGGCACCGCCAGCGTGCACGCCGGGCTAGGCGGCGCGAAAACCACCACCACCGTGGATATGTCTCGCACTTATCTGGAGTGGGCCGAGCGCAACCTGCGTCTTAATGGTCTGACCGGACGTCAGCATCGACTAATGCACGCCGATTGCCTGAGCTGGCTGCGTGACAGTGACGAACAATTTGATTTGATCTTCATCGATCCGCCGACTTTCTCGAATTCCAAACGAATGGAAGACGATTTTGACGTGCAGCGTGACCACATGATGCTGATGCAGAATCTGAAACGTCTGCTGCGTCGCGGTGGCACCATTATGTTCTCGAATAACAAGCGCGGTTTCAAAATGGACCTGGACGGTTTAGCCGCTCTGGGCTTACAGGCGCAGGAAATTACCCAAAAAACGTTGTCGCAAGATTTCGCACGCAACCGTCAAATTCACAACTGCTGGCTGGTTAGCCACGCCGGTAAGGAATAAGTTTTATGTCACTGATCAGTATCCATGGCGCTTACCTCTCATTCAGCGATGCGCCGCTGTTGGATAACACCGAACTGCACATCGAAGAGGGCGAACGCGTCTGTCTGGTGGGCCGTAACGGTGCCGGTAAATCCACATTAATGAAAATCATTAACGGCGAACAACCGCTGGATGATGGCCGCATTATTTACGAACAAGATTTAGTGGTGGCGCGCCTGCAACAGGACCCACCGCGCAACATTACCGGTTCAGTCTACGATTTTGTGGCGGAGGGCGTTGCGGAGCAGGCTGAGCATCTGAAAGCTTATCACGCGATTTCTCATCTGGTGATGGAAGATCCGAGCGAGAAAAACCTCAACGAAATGGGTCGTCTGCAAACCATTCTGGATCATCAGAATTTGTGGCAGCTCGATAGCCGTATCAATGACGTATTGCAGCAGATTGGTCTGGAAGCTGACACTGAGCTTTCCTCACTCTCCGGTGGTTGGCTGCGTAAAGCCGCGCTGGGCCGTGCGCTGGTGAGCAATCCACGCGTGCTGATGCTCGATGAACCGACTAACCACCTCGATATTGAAACTATCAACTGGCTGGAAACCTTCCTCAAGACCTTTACCGGCAGCATCGTGTTTATCTCGCACGACCGTTCGTTTATCCGCAATATGGCGACGCGTATTGTCGATCTCGACCGCGGTAAACTGGTTTCCTGGCCGGGCGATTACGATCAATTCCTGCTGGGTAAAGAAGAAGCACTGCGCGTCGAAGAGATGCAGAACGCGGAGTTTGACCGCAAGCTGGCGCAGGAAGAAGTCTGGATTCGCCAGGGCATCAAAGCGCGCCGTACCCGTAATGAAGGCCGCGTGCGCGCATTAAAAGCGCTGCGTCGTGAACGTTCAGAACGCCGTGATGTGATGGGCAAAGCCAACATGCAGGTCGGTGAAGCCGCTCGCTCAGGTAAGATTGTGTTTGAGATGGAAAACGTCAATTACAGCGTGGATGGCAAAACGCTGGTGCGCGATTTCTCCACTCAGGTGCAGCGCGGCGATAAGATCGCCCTGATTGGCCCGAACGGCTGTGGTAAAACCACCTTACTGCGTCTGATGCTGGATGAGTTAAAAGCGGACAGTGGTCGCGTACACTGCGGGACTAAGCTGGAGATCGCGTACTTCGATCAGCACCGTGCTGAACTGGATCCGGATCGTACCGTGATGGATAACCTCGCGGAAGGTAAGCAGGAAGTGATGGTGAACGGTAAGCCGCGCCATGTGCTGGGCTATCTGCAGGACTTCCTGTTCCATCCGAAGCGTGCGATGACGCCAGTCCGTGCGTTATCCGGTGGTGAGCGTAACCGCCTGCTGTTAGCGCGTTTGTTCCTGAAACCCAGCAACCTGTTGATTCTCGATGAACCGACCAACGACCTCGACGTCGAAACGCTGGAGCTGCTGGAAGAGCTGGTGGATGGTTATCAGGGCACCGTGATGCTGGTGAGCCACGATCGTCAATTCGTCGATAACACCGTGACCGAATGCTGGATCTTTGAAGGCAACGGTGAGATTGGTGCCTTTGTCGGCGGCTATCACGATGCGCAATTGCAACGTAGCGCCTATAAGCAAACCAAGTCCGCTACGGTGAAAACCGCATCCGCTGCGCCCAAAGCGGCAGAGAAAAATCAGGAGCCAAAACGTAGCGCGAACAAACTCAGCTATAACCTGACGCGTGAACTGGAACAGCTGCCGCAAAAACTGGAGCAACTGGAAACACGTATCGGCGAACTGCAGGCGAAAATGAGCCATCCGGACTTTTTCAGCCAGCCGCACGACAAAACTCAACCGGTTCTGGATGCGTTAGCGCAGACGGAAAAAGAGCTGGAAGTGGCGTTTGAGCGCTGGGAAGAGTTGGAAGCGCTGAAAAACGGCGCGTAACACAGAGGAAGTCAGTATGTGTGCAACGGATCAGGCGCACCAGTGGATGCTCTGTCCACAGTGTGATTTAACCGTGAAATTGCCTGCCGTGCCGGTGGGCAGTCGCGCGCGCTGTCCACGTTGTCATACCACGCTGACCGCTAACTGGCATGAGCCGCGAAAACGTCCTACCGGGTACGCTTTCGCGGCACTGTTTATGCTGGTGCTGGCGAATCTATTTCCCTTTATCAATATGCATGTGGCCGGGCTGAGCAGCCAAATCTCGCTGCTCGAAATTCCCGCGGTGATGGATCGTGAAGATTACCGCAGCCTGGCGACACTGTTTCTGCTGTTTGTACAGGGGATTCCCGCATTCTGCATGATCACCATTCTGCTGTTGGTGAATCGCGTGCGTATGCCGCACAGTCTGCGCCTTGGGCTGGCGCGTATTTTATTCCAGCTGCGCAGTTGGGGCATGGCCGAAATCTTTATGGCAGGCGTGCTGGTGAGCTTTGTGAAGCTGATGGCCTACGGCGAAATTGGTCTTGGCAGCAGTTTCTGGCCGTGGTGTCTATTCTGTGTATTACAGCTGCGCGCATTTCAGTGTGTAGATCGGCGATGGGTGTGGCAGAGCATGGGTCCACTCCCGGCATTGCCGATGGTGCCGCAAGCCGGAATCAGTGGGTTGAAGCAGGGATTGCGCAGTTGCCCTTGCTGTACCGCTATCTTATCTGTCGGGCAGGCTGAGTGTCCCCGCTGTGGCGTGGTCGCTGCACCGCGACGTAAGCACAGCTTGCAGTGGACGCTGGCACTTTTGATCACCTCGGTGATGCTCTACATTCCCTCAAACATCATGCCGATTATGGTCACCGAGACGCTTGGCTCGCAGTATCCCTCGAACATTATGGCGGGGGTGATTCTGCTGTGGAGCGATGGTTCCTGGCCAGTGGCGCTGGTGATCTTTATCGCCAGTATCATGGTGCCTTCACTCAAGATGCTGGCGATTGCCTGGCTTTGCTGGCACGCCAGTGGTCGTGGCCGGCGTGATGATGAGAAGATGCACGTGGTGTATGAGGTGGTGGAATTTGTTGGCCGCTGGTCAATGATTGATGTGTTTGTCATCGCTGTGTTATCCGCGTTGGTGCGGATGGGGCAGCTAATGAGTGTTTACCCTGCACCAGGCGCGCTGCTGTTTGCCATGGTAGTGATTCTTACCATGTTTGCAGCGATGACGTTTGATCCGCGCCTGATTTGGGATCGATTACGGGAAACTGAACGAAAGGAGCCGCGTCTTGACGGACAACCATCACGGGACTGCTAAGGTCGACCAGATTAAACGCTGGTCACCGGTCTGGATCGTACCCATCGTCACGCTATTCATTGGTGGCTGGATCTTATTTTATCATTTCAGCCATCAGGGTCCGGAGGTGACGTTGATCACCGAAAGCGCTGAGGGTATAGAAGCCGGAAAAACCACCATTAAGAGCCGCAGTGTCAATGTTGGCGTAGTGGAAAGTGCAGTATTAACTGACGATCTGCACCATGTGGAGATCAAAGCACGCCTCAATTCCGGGATGGAAAAACTGTTGCATGGCGACAGCGTATTCTGGGTGGTGAAACCGCAAATCGGGCGCGAAGGGATTACCGGTCTCGGCACATTACTCTCGGGTGCCTATATTGAATTGCAGCCAGGTACGAAGGGCGATCAACCGGAGCGCTATCAACTGCTGGATGCGCCACCTCTGGCACCGCCGGATGCCAAAGGCATTCGCATCACACTCGACAGTAAAAAAGCCGGACAGCTTAATGCGGGCGATCCGGTGCTGTTCCGTGGCTATCGCGTGGGTACGGTGGAATCCAGCACCTTTGATACCGATAAACGCATGATGACCTATCAACTGTTCATCGCCGCTCCGTACGATCGTCTGATCACGACCAATGTCCGTTTCTGGAAAGACAGCGGTATCGCCGTCGATATGTCTGCCTCGGGCATGAGGGTGGAAATGGGTTCACTGACTACGCTGTTTAGCGGTGGCGTCAGTTTTGATGTGCCAGATGGCGCGGAGCTGGGGCAGATCGCCGAAAATAAAGCGGAATACCATCTGTTTGACGATCAGCGCAGCATCCAGGATTCGTTATATACCACCCACACCGATTTCCTGCTGTTCTTTACCGATTCGATTCGTGGCTTGCAGGTAGGCGCACCGGTTGAGTTCCGTGGCATTCGTCTGGGTACCGTCTCGCAAGTGCCTTACACCATTCCAGGTATCAATCAGGCGTTGAATAACGATTATCGTGTTCCGATATTGATTCGCATCGAACCGGATCGCTTTATCAGCCGTCTGGGCGGAGATTTCAACCTTGAACAGCATCTGCAGGATGGCAAGAAGCGAGGTCTGCGCGCCACGCTGAAAACCGGTAACCTCTTGTCGGGTGCGCTGTATATCGATCTGGACTTCTATGACAACGCGCCGGCGTATAAAGGTCCAAATGAGATTGCGGGCCTGGAGGTGATTCCAACGGTCAGTGGTGGATTAAGTCAGATCCAGCAGAAACTGACGGCAGCGCTGGATAAGATCAACGGTCTGCCATTAAATCCGATGATCACCGAAGCGACAGGCACCCTGAAAGAGAGCCAGCGTACGATGCAGCAATTGCAGAAAACCCTGGATAACCTCAATCACATCACTGCCAGCCCGGCGATGAAAACGCTGCCAGAAGATATGCAGCAGACGCTGCGCGAGTTGAATCGCAGCATGAAAGGCTTGCAGCCGGGTTCACCGGCTTATAACAAACTGGTGGGAGACATGCAGCGACTTGACCAGGTGCTGCGCGAATTGCAGCCGGTGCTGAAAACGCTCAATACCAAGAGCAATGCATTGGTGTTTGAAGCCAAACCGGGCCAGGATCCCCAGCCAAAGAGGGCGAAACAGTGAAAAAAGGGCTGATTATTGGTGCGATGCTGCTCCTGGCAGGTTGTAGCAGCACCATCGAAAACACCTATTATCAACTGCCTGCGGGCAGCAATGTCGCGCGTGTAGACAGCGCATCCAGCGGCAACCAGCCAATGATTTGGGTCGAGCAGGTATCGGTTCCGGATTATATGGCAGGGAATGGTTTGGTGTATCAAACCAGCGATGTAAAGTATGTGATTGCTGCCAATAACTTGTGGGCCAGTCCGCTGGATCAACAACTACAACAGACATTGATCAGCAACCTCAGCAAAGCACTGCCGGGCCGAATTGTTGCCAGTGCTCCGTTAGGTGAGAGCCACGATACTTTGACGGTAAATGTGACCGGTTTCCAGGGTCGCTATGATGGCCAGGTTGTGGTGAGCGGAGAATGGCTCCTGCAACATCAAGGGCGCTTAATCAAACATGGCTTTAATCTGACTCTGCCGCAAAATGAAGATGGCTATGATGCGCTGGTGCGCACTCTGGCTATCGGCTGGCAGCAAACGGCACAACAAATCGCAAAAAGTGTCATTTCGCTAAATTAAGATTTGTTCGATGCTTATGCTAAGTCCCTGATTTGCCGTTGTGTGACGGACATCAAATCAGGGGCTTTTTTATCGTCTAATCAGCCAGATATACACGGAATTGACAATTATAGATGTCGTTTTAACGTCAAAATGATGACATTGGCGTGAATTTTGCGCATTGATCTTTCTTCTGCCAGGAGTTAGAACATTACTGTGGTTGAACATTATATCGCCACTCTTTCTTTCCACCCAGAATCCACCAGACCTGAAATGAGGGAATCGAGGCATGAAGAGACAGAAAAGAGACCGCCTGGAACGTGCACACTCACGAGGCTATCAAGCGGGTATTACTGGCCGCTCAAAAGAGATATGCCCCTATCAAATGATCGATGCGCGGTCTTACTGGTTGGGAGGTTGGCGTCAAGCCATGGAGGACAGGTCGGCGGTGGCCTAGCACTGTCGGATGTCCATAATTGAAGGAAGAAACCTCCGCTGAATGCGGAGGTTTTCGTTTGGGGAATTAGAAAGCAGAGGTGTCTTTAAACAGACCCACTTTCAAATCTGTCGCGGTGTAAATCAGGTTACCGTCAACGAAGACTTCACCATCAGCCACGCCCATCACCAGTTTGCGGTTGATCACGCGCTTGAAGTGAATTTTGTAAGTGACTTTCTTCGCGGTTGGCAGTACCTGACCGGTGAATTTCACTTCGCCCACACCCAGTGCGCGGCCTTTACCTTCAGCGCCTAACCAGCCGAGGTAGAAGCCAACCAACTGCCACATGGCGTCAAGGCCGAGGCAGCCAGGCATGACCGGATCGCCTTTAAAGTGGCAATCGAAGAACCACAGGTCAGGGCGGATATCCAGTTCGGCTTCCACAAAACCTTTGTCAAATTTACCGCCGTCTTCGGTCATCATGACCACGCGGTCCATCATCAACATGTTATCAGAGGGAAGCGGCGGTCCATTTTCGCCAAACAGTTCGCCGCGACCTGAGGCAACCAGGTCTTCTTTGCTATAGGATTCGCGTTTATCTACCATGTTCTCAATATGCCTTCTTTTAGTGAAGCCCGAATATTAGCGAACAGTTGTACGCTGGGCAAATCAATCAGCTGTGGTTAAACCAGTTGAGCCAGCGCAATGGCCACGGACGATGACGAATTTCCTGCTGGTTCAGCTGTGCAATACGTTCCTGAATGGTATTGAGCAGTGACTCGCCGCTCTCACTTTGCCATGCGATGCCGGTTAATAAGGGTAACGCTTCATCCACGCTTTCAATTGCCCAGATGTGGAATTGCTCTTGCTTCACCGCATCAACCACCGCTTCGCTGAGGCTCAAATGGCGCACATTACTGGCTGGCAGAATAACGCCTTGTTTACCTGTCAGCTCGCGTGACTGGCAAATGCTGAAGAAGCCTTCGATTTTTTCATTCAGGCCGCCAACAGGCTGTACATTACCAAATTGGTCCACGGAACCGGTCACCGCAATATGCTGGCTTAGTGGCTGATTGGCCAGCGCGCTAATCAGCGCGCAGAGTTCGGCCAGTGAGGCACTATCGCCATCTACTTCGGAATAGGATTGTTCAAACACTAACGAGGCTGAGAAGGGCAGCTGTTGCTCGAGTTCAAGTTCAGCGATCAGATAAGCTTGCATAATCATCATGCCTTTCGCATGAATATTACCGCCCAGCTCGGCTTTACGCTCAACGTCAGTGAATTCGCCATCCCCCGGATGAACAACACAGGTGATACGTGACGGCTCGCCCCACGGACGCGGATGACCAGGAAACTCCACTACAGACAGACCGTTAATCTGTCCCACCACTTCACCTTCAGTTTCAATCATAATCTGATTGAGCAGAATTTCGTCACGCATGCGGTCAGCCAGGTAGCTTTCACGCCATTCGCGCGCTTCCAGTGCTTCTTTCAATGCTTCAGCATTCATGACGTCACCGTGCAGCGCGGTTTCCTGCAGCTGACGGCGTAACCAGCGCGGGCAGAGCGGCAGGGTTTCTTGATCACCCGTGAAGCGAACCGCCTCATTGATCAAGAGCGGCCAGAAATCGGCTGCAGGCTGGTCCAGGCCAGCTTGTTCAGCTTGTGTGAGCGTCCACTGGCACCAGAAGGTCATGTCCTCTTCATCAGTGATCTGCAGGTTCTCTTCGAACTCGCTGTAGAGTGCCATTTCATGCACTTCTGCATCCAATTCCTGGAAGCTGGCTAGCGCATCACGATCGCCACAAAGTACCAGGCGCAGTTGCAGCGGCAGGGAAGGGATGGCCACTGGCAACGGATGGCGTTCGTCCTGCGAATACCAGTCAAAGCGGCCTTGCTCGATGCACTTACGCAGACGCAGCCATAGCAGTGGTTGAGCCAGTAGCGTATCCACGGACAGGATTAAAGTGCCGCCATTGGCTTGATGAATCAATCCCGGCTCGGGCTGAATACGATCTTTGTACTGACGCACACAACCAAACAGCTGTTCTGCTTCAATCCAGTCGGCAAAGTGAACACCGCCCTGACTGGTGAATGGCCGGTTAGCATCGCTGGGCGGCATCAGGCTGACCGTGTCGCCCATGACATGATAGTCACCGCCATACAGCGCAATCTCTTCGGGCTGGAAGCGCTGTGCGGCTTCGGCGATGCACGAGAGGTAATCGCTGTTTTCCTGACTGCGTAATAGCAACAGAGGAAAACCTAAGGTTTGATGATGCAAATGCGCCAGCGCATTCAGCAGACGCGGCTGAACCGCGGCAAGACTATCGCTATCTTCCAGTGAGACGTTTGAGAAAATGGATTGGTAGCGGATGCTATCCGGCTGCAGGGCTTGCCACGTAATTTGAGTGCTGGTCAAAATATTCGCATTTGTCAGATTTAGGAAAAGCGCGATTATACAGGAATCAACCTTGTTAAGCACTGCGGAGTTCCAGCCCGAAATGTGATGACCGCTACATGTTTTTCCTTGCTGCATCCGGGAAAAAAGCTGTTATTCTTAGTTTGTTACGTGATCACGATGAGATTCCGATGAAATACCAGCAACTCGAAAATCTTGAAAGTGGATGGAAGTGGAAATACCTGGTGAAAAAGCATCGGGAGGGTGAATTGATCACCCGTCATCTTGAGCTCAGCGCCGCGCAGGCTGCGGTGGATGCCTTACTGGCGATGGAAAATAGTCCAGTAGAGGTAGCGGAATGGATAGCTCAGCACATTCACCCCGATCTCGAGAACCGTCTGAAGCAGACTATTCGTGCGCGCCGTAAGCGGCATTTTAATGCGGAACATCAGCATACGCGTAAGAAGTCGATCGATCTGGAATATCTGGTGTGGCAGCGTTTGGCAGGATTGGCACAGCGTCGCAGCAACACGCTATCAGAAACCATTGTGCAGTTGATTGAAGATGCCGAGCGCAAAGAGAAGTATGCCAGCCAGATGTCAACGCTTAAGCAGGATCTGCAGGCGATTTTGGGTAAAGGCGGATCAGAGAACGAATAGCGCTGATGTGTGCACTATGATGGTGTTGTTAGCCAGTTGAAAAGAGATAAAAAAAACCCCGCAAGAGCGGGTTTTTTATTGCGTGATAACTTAAGCCTGTGGCTGAGTTACAACGTCTTTGATACCTTTCACGTCGATTTCAACGCGACGGTCTGGCGCCAGGCAGTCGATCAGGGCATTACGGCCTTTCACGCTGTCACAGGTGTTGCCAGTCACTGGGTTAGATTTGCCCATACCGCGTGCAGAGATCTTGTTAGAAGGGATACCTTTAGAGACCAGGTAATCAACTACAGACTGAGCGCGTTTTTCAGACAGTTTCTGGTTGTACTGCTCTGAACCGATACGGTCAGTGAAGCCCAGTACTACAACAGAACCGTCTTTAGGATCCATTGAGCTCAGCTGGCTGTACAGCTGATCCAGAGCCTGCTGGCCTTCTGGCTTCAGAGTCGCTTTGTTGAAGTTGAACAGTACGTCAGACTTCAGAGTGAAACGCTTGGTTTCAACAACTGGCGCTGGAGCAGGTGCTGGAGCAACAACTGGTGCTGCTGCTTCATCCTGACCGAAACGGTAAGAAACGCCGACGCTCAGCATGCTGTTGTCTGGACGCGCACCAACGGTACCTGCGTCACCGATGTTGTTAACCCACTGGTAGTCCAGGCGAGTCGCCCAGTTTTTGGTCAGTGCGTATTCAACACCAACAGCAGCCAGCGGAGAAACGCCGGTGTCGTGGTTGCTGATGCGACCAGTAGTTGGGTTGGTCTGAGTAGAGTCTGCGCGCCATACCATGCCACCCAGACGGGTGTAGACGTCGAAGTCTTCAGTGATTGGGTAGCTCAGTTTAGCAGCCAGCTGAACGCCTTGTGCTTTGAACGCACCATTGGTCACGCTGCCTTTGTTAGGCATACGGCCTAACCAGTCATAGCCCAGCTCGAAGCCCAGGTATGGGTTAGCCTGGTAGCCCATGAATGCACCAGCACCCAGCTGAGATTCGTGAGTTGGACCGTTGTTGTTCTCGTAACCGTTACCGTAGTAACCAGTATCGTGATACTGAGACCAGCCCAGTTTAGCACCGGTGTACCAGGTGTTATCTTTAGGAGCGGCCTGCGCTACGGTAGCGAAGCCAGCCAGTGCCACTGCAATTGCGATAGCTGTCTTTTTCATTTTTGCGCCTCGTTATCATCCAAATAGGCAATGAGCAAAAAGGTTGCTCTTTGTGTTAATCCTTCGCCGGGTCTAAACGCTCGCTTTTGACTCTACCGAAAAAACGGAGGTTATTGAGCACCCTGGCGAGATAAAGTCTACAACGAGATTGGAAAGTTACAAGTATGATGTGAGGCCAGCCAGCAAAAAAACAGGGATTTATACACACATTTTAACAAATCACATGGCAAAATCTTCGCCAGCGAATTGAGAAAATGCGGCTAAACCATTGTCAAAGCTGGCGGGAAAAGAATCAGTGGCTTAGCAGCATCCTTAAGAAAAAAAAGCGTGAGAAAATTCCTGGTTTTACTTAATGAAACAAATCCGACGGAATTTTTGGCGTATTTGGTTGTCTGGACAAGACGCGATCGTGACCTTGCGGACGCATAATTAAACCCAGTGCTTCACCTTCTGCCGCTGCCATTTCGAGTTCAAACCGCTCTTCATCATTCAATTCGTACGGAATCCAGGCCAAAACCACACTATAATTTCCCGTGCGCAGAGCCTTCACCATACTTTCCACTGTCGTGAGTCGTTCAGATTCGGTGATATGCATACTTTTCTCAAGCGGTAATCCTGACTGCTGCATCCAGTTGCGATTCAGCTTATGCGCTGGTGTTAACCACAGCTGCCAGCGAGACTGTTCGCTGAGTTGCTTTAACACCGGCAACAGCAATAACTGCATCATGCCAGGTTGTTCGCTGTAACGTAGTTCAGTAATTCCACCCAGAGAAGGCTGCGTCAGGCTTGAAGAAGCAAAACGTTGAGAACGATCAGCAAGGCCAGAGAATTGAGTACGCATGTTTTAATCACTCAGTAATGAACTGTATGGATGTACAGTAATGTCTTCCTGGATAAAGATCAACCTCAATTTCTGAAAACACCTCGCAAATTGTGCACATCGCACACAGCAAATGCTTTTATTCATTGAACAGCTAATGGGTTTTTTCTATCTTCTAACCAGATGAAAACCCAGGATTTTAAGGAATTTTCTCGAATGAGAATTCACGGAAAGGAGCTGTAATGAAAACCAACAATCCACTCGTTAAACAATCCAAAACACAGCTGGCGCCGCTGGGAAAGATCGAATCCCGAACGCAATTTGGTGGCTATGCTCTGACAGTAGAAAAGGTCATTTTTGCGTATATCAATGAAGACGCGCTTTACCTGCGTGCCAGTGAAGCATTGCAGACTTACCACACCCAACGTGCTCTTGAACCGCTGGTCTACCGCAAACGCGGCATACCAGTGCAACTGAATTACTTCAAAGTGGATGCGAAGCTTTGGCAGGATTCTGAGCAACTCTTGCGGTTGTCGGCCAGTGCGCTGCACGCAGCACAGCATGAAATAGCAAACCGGACAGTGACCTTACGGCTGAAGGATCTGCCTAACCTTAGCCTGCGCATGGAGATGATGCTGCATAAAGTTGGCATCAGTTCGGTGAAAGTGCTGCATGAAATGGGATCGCGCCAGAGCTGGCTCAAACTGAGTGCCGTTAACAAACATATCGGGCTGAAAACGTTAATGGCATTGGAAGGGGCGATTTCCGGACATCACCAGGCCGCATTGCCTGCAGCGATCAGAGAAGAACTGCATGCGTGGTATGTCAAAACGCTCCACCAAAAAAACACGGTGGAGCCGAGTTAACTTAATGACTGGATAATGTGCGGCGCAGGCGGGCAATTTCTGGCAGCAGGGCAATCAGTAAACCCAACTGCTGCATCACCAGCGGCGCCTGCACGTCCGAACTGTTTTTGATATCACTTAACTGCTGCATCACCTGCTGCTGCATGGCTACTGCCTGCTTGTCGTTAACGCGTTCAATCTGCAGCACATCTTCAACAAAACACACTGCATCGTCTAAAACTTTGAGCAATGCGGGATCAGAAAGCCGTTCGCGATGTGCGCCCAGCGCTGAGATGTAGCTCAGGAAAGAGTGATTCAGGCACAGTAACCGGAACGCGTTTTCACGCAGCGGTTGCTGAAGCTTAAGTTCGCTACTCATGTTCGAGACCACCGATGCTAATTCCGCATCGGCATTGTGAGCATCACGACGCGCCACACGATAAGCCAGACGATTATCTTTACCCTGATGATATTGCTCAAGGATGGCATCGAGATAACGACAATTGGCATTCAGCGTACGATCCGCCACGGCGCTAATTTTGCGAAAACGCCAGTCGGGCCAGACAAATGCCACGGCGAGCCAGGCCAGACCGCAACCCAACAGGGTGTCAACAATACGCGGCAACGCCACCTCAAATCCTTC
>AEWW01008695.1_pt1 | contig 25357 bp, 20 predicted proteins | sample 267848 | NCBI WGS metagenome assembly AEWW01 (sample SAMN00713649, study PRJNA62039) | ant fungus garden metagenome | place: Panama: Gamboa | collected Apr-2009 | depth 0.5 m m | reverse complement strand
CTGCGCGGTGTCGATATGGCGATTTGGGGCCTGATCTTTGTACGTGCGGTTGGCATGGGACCACTGGCGGGTGTGCTGGCGATTGTGGTACAGGATGTGGGCTTGCTGGGCAAACTGTATGCGGAAGGGCATGAAGCGGTTGAGCGTTCGCCGAGCCGGGGTTTAGGTGCGGTGGGGGCCAATAGTCTGCAGAAACATCGCTTTGGCATCTTTACCCAATCCTTCCCGACCTTCCTGGCATTGAGCCTGTACCAGATTGAATCCAATACCCGTTCGGCGGCGGTACTCGGCTTCGTTGGCGCAGGGGGTGTCGGTCTGGTTTATGCCGAGAACATGCGCCTGTGGAACTGGGATGTGGTGATGTTCCTGACCATCCTGTTGGTCGGCGTGGTGATGATCATGGATGTCATCTCCAGCAAACTGCGTAAACGCTATATCACGGGGAAACCGTTGCCGCTGTGGCAGCCTGCCGTGCGCGACTGAGCCGTTCACTGCGTTGCCAGGCGCGCTCCAGCGCCTGCGCCAACTGCGCCTGCTGCCAGGGTTTTGCCAGCCGTTCACACAGTGGCAAAGTGACCTGGCTCTGGCGCAAATCCTGACCGCTGATCAGCAGGGTGGCCAGTTCTGGCCACTGCTGCTGTGCCTGGCGAATCACATCCGCCCCGTTTAACGCGCCGGGTAACATCAAATCACTGATCAACATCTCAATATCTGGCGTCTGCCGCAGCAGCGTCAGTGCGGATTCGCCATCGCCACACTCTAAAGTGAGGTAGCCGAGTTGATGCAGATGCTCACACAATGTCTGCCTGACGGCGGGTTCATCATCCAGCACCAATACCAGCCGGTCACTGCTGGCACCCGGCGTAAACTCGGGAAGAGTCGGCGCGGGCTGGACCGCTTCCGGTGCGCGCGGCAGTAACAGGCGCACAGTAGTGCCCTGGCCGGGGGCTGTTTCCACTTCGATCTGCCCGCCAGATTGACGCACAAATCCATACACCATCGACAACCCCAGTCCGCTGCCGCTGCCGGTCTCTTTGGTGGTGAAAAATGGCTCAAACACCTGTTCTCGTACCTCGGCTGACATGCCGCAGCCGTGATCGATAACTTCAATGGTGACGCGATCGCGTTTACCATCCGCTTCCTGCATTCGCTGATTCCAGATGCGCAGGCGAATTTCTCCGCTCTGTTTCTCCATGGCATCGCGCGCGTTGACCACCAGATTCATCAGCGCATTCTCCAGCTGCCCGGCATCGATCCACGCTGGCCAGCCGGGCCGCTGTGCATCAACCACCAGATGCTGGCCGGGCAGCAGTGAGTGCTGCAACAGTGAGTGCAGGTTATCGACCAGTTCAACCACCGATACTGCACGTGGATACAGCGCCTGTTTGCGTGAGAAGGCCAGCAACCGTTGGGTAAGCTGTGCCGCGCGGTCGGCCGCCAGCCGCGCTCGCTCAATGCGACTGGCCAGTGAGCCGGAGGGGAGTTGACCCACGGTGAGGGCCAGACTGCCAATAATCACGGCCAGCAGGTTGTTAAAGTCATGCGCGATGCCGCCGGTGAGTTGGCCAACGGCTTTCATTTTTTGGCTGTGCAGCAGCGCTTCTTCCAGCGCCTTACGCGTGGTGCGCTCCAGTACGGTGTTGACCATGCCACGGCGTGGCACCGGACTAAAGCGCAGTTCCAGCGTGCGGCCGTCGGGCAGGCGAACTTCCTGCGCATCCTGCAGGCTGGTGAGCTGCACATCCATTCGCTCTAGCAGACGTTGATAATGCAGGCCGCGATGCAGGTCGCGTGCCGGAATGCCGAGTAACTCGGCGTACTGCGCGTTCCACACCACCAGTTGCCCACTGTTATCGAATAGCGCAAAGCCATCGCGCATGGCGAGGAAAGTGGATTCCAGCTGATTGCTTTTCTCTTTTAACAGGCGGGAAGTGTGGGCCAGTGAAGCGGTATTGCGCGCAAAGACGTTAAAGGCGCGAGCCAGATCGCCGAGCTCATCGCGGCGGGCCAAACCCGGAACATTGACGCTTTTCTCGCCCTGGGCCAGACGCGTCATGGCGTGGGCGATAGCGGTCAGGCTCGAACCGAGATTGCGATAAATGTAGTAACCTGCGTAACCGGTGATCAACAGTGCCAGCAGCATAAACAGGCCAATAAAACCGATGATGGAGTCCAGTTCCTGATGCGTGGCGGTGCTGCGCGCATCGCTCTGCTGCGCCACCAGTTGCACATAATGAGTGATATCGCCATTCAGCATTGCCACCAGGGCTTTGATGCGATAGGTCGCGTAGGCAATGGCGATATCGCTCTGCTCAAGCTGTTCAGCGACCGGCTGCAGGCTGCGCGCGGTGTCGACCAATCGGTCACGCTGCATTGCCAGCGCATCTTGTAACGGTAAGGCGGACCAGATGGGCAGTACCTGCTGCAATTGTTGTTCAGCGGCTTGTGGCGCAGTGGATTGGATTGCCACCTTTAACAGGGCATCCGTTTGCTGGCGCAGCGGCATGAAAGCGCCGTCGCTGGCGAGCACATCAATGCGATTCAGCAGCAGTTGCGCCTGCCACAGGCCACTTAACATCACGTTGCGCTGTAAGTGGCGCTGATGGCCAACACGCAGCAGCTGATTGATGCTCTGTTCCAGCATCTGGCTGCGTTCACGAATGCGCGCCAGCAGCGCGGGTTGCTGTGCGGCCAATGGCGCGTTCGCCAGCAGGGATAAAGACTGCTGCAAGGCTTGCTGCGTCTGCTGCAGACGAGCCGACTCGCTTTGATACTCCAGTGCACCCACCACCTGCGCCAGTCGTACGGCGGCGGTGGCCACGTTGGCAGTATCCCTCGCCAGCGCCAGGCTGCCGTTCATATCCGCCAGGGTTTGCGCCTGTGCCTGCTCCTGAATGTGACCGGCGTGGCGAAATCCAAAAATAGCCACCAGGCTCACCGCCAGCGTGACACTCACCACTAACAGGTTAAACAGCAGCAGGCGACCCCGCGCGCCAGCGTGCCAATGCAGACTCTGACTCATTGCGGCCACTCCTTACCTCTCAACTCCCGGCGAGTATAGAAGCGTGACCGGGGCGCAATATGACAAATATGAATGGCCGCTGACATTTTCCATTTATCTGGCGTTGCAACACTCGGCGACAACTTCAGACAGCAGGAGCCAGGCGATGGCGGCGACACCGATATTAGAAATGCGCGAAATTACCCGACGCTTCGGCAGTTTCTACGCGTTAAAGGGCGTGGATCTGACCGTGTGGCCGGGTGAAGTCCATGCGCTGATGGGCGAAAACGGTGCCGGGAAAAGTACGCTGATGAAGATTCTGGCCGGTGCTTATACCGCCAGCAGCGGGGAAATTCTTATCGACGGTAAACCCTACGCCATCAAAGGCCCAAAAGAAGCGCTGGCAGCAGGCATCACGCTGATTTATCAGGAAATCAATCTGGCACCTAATCTCACCGTGGCAGAGAACATCTTTCTCGGCAGCGAGATCACGCGCGGTGGGCTGGTGAAACGGCGGCAGATGGCGGAAGAGGCACAGCAGGTGATTAATCGTCTGGGTGCCCAATTCAGTGCCAACGATCTGGTGAGCAAACTCAGTATTGCTGAGCAGCAGCAGGTGGAGATTGCCCGCGCGCTGCACCGCAACAGCCGCATTCTGGTGATGGATGAACCCACGGCAGCACTCTCCAATCGCGAAACCGAACAGCTGTTTGCGCTGATTAAACGCCTGCGCAGCGAAGGCATGGCGATCATTTACATTAGCCATCGCATGGCCGAAGTGTATGAGCTTTCGGATCGCGTCAGCGTGCTGCGTGATGGGCAGTATGTTGGCAGCCTGACGCGCGATCAGCTTAATGCCAGTGAACTGGTGCGTATGATGGTTGGCCGTCCGCTGAGCGATCTGTTCAATAAAGACCGCAACATTCCCTTCGGCGAGGTCCGTCTCGCTGTCAATCACCTGACCGATAACCGCAAAGTCCATCCCAGTAGTCTCTCGGTGCGTGCCGGGGAGATTGTCGGATTGGCGGGATTGGTCGGTGCCGGACGCAGTGAGCTGGCGCAGCTGATTTTTGGCGTGCATCAACCCAGGGGAGGCGAAATCTGGATCGATGGCGAGAAAGTCAAAATTCATTCGCCGCGAGATGCCATCGCACGTGGTATTGGCTTCCTCACCGAGAACCGTAAAGAGCAGGGGCTGTTCCTGGAACTGGCCGCACAGGAAAACATCGTGATGGCAACGCTGGAACGCGATGCCAGCTACGGCCTGCTTAATCGGCGTAAAGGGCAAAAGATTGCCGGTGATGCCATCGAATCACTCAACATTCGTGTGCCGCACGCCCAGGTACGGGCCGGGGGGCTATCGGGCGGTAATCAACAGAAACTGCTGATCTCTCGCTGGGTAGCGATTGCACCACGCATTCTGCTGCTGGATGAGCCCACACGCGGCGTGGACGTCGGCGCCAAGAGTGAAATCTACCGCATTATGAACCAGATGGCGCAACAGGGCGTGGCGATTTTGATGATCTCCAGCGAACTGCCGGAGGTGGTCGGGATGAGTGACCGCGTGTATGTGATGCGTGAGGGCAGTATTGCCGGAGAGTTGAGCGGCGCTGAGATTAGCCAGGAAAACATTATGACACTGGCCACCGGCGCACAGCCGGTACAGGCCTGAGGAGACCACAATGACCAGTGAAACTGCTCGCGTAAAAAGTCCAACGCTTAAACGCGCCTTGATGAGCGACCTGCTGCAAACGGTAGGGATTTTGCCGATTTTGATCCTGATTGTGGCGGTATTTGGTTTTGTTGCGCCGAACTTTTTTACCGAAGCTAACCTGCTGAATATTACCCGTCAGGCTTCGATCAATATCGTGCTGGCGGCGGGGATGACCTTTGTGATCCTCACCGGCGGGATCGATCTGTCAGTGGGCTCGATGCTGGGCACCACGGCGGTCGTGGCGATGGTGGTGTCGCTGGATCCCGCCTTTGCGGGCCTGACCATCCCGGCGGCGCTCTGCGCAGGGCTGATTATGGGCCTGTTCAACGGACTGTTGGTGGCATGGGCTGGCTTACCGCCCTTTATCGTGACGCTCGGCACCTATACCGCCTTGCGCGGGGCGGCGTATTTGCTGGCGAATGGCACTACCGTCATCAACTCTGACATCAATTTCGAGTGGATAGGCAACGGTTATCTCGGGCCGATCCCCTGGCTGATCATTATTGCCTTTGCCGTCATCGCGCTGTGCTGGTTCATTCTGCGCCGTACCACCCTGGGTGTGCACATCTACGCCGTGGGCGGCAACGTGCAGGCGGCGCGCCTCACCGGGATCAAGGTCGGCATGGTGCTGGTGTTTGTCTATGCCATGAGCGGCATGTTGTCGGGATTAGGCGGATTGATGAGCGCCTCACGCCTCTACAGCGCCAACGGCAACCTGGGTGTGGGGTACGAGTTAGATGCAATCGCCGCGGTGATTCTGGGCGGCACCAGTTTTGTCGGCGGCATCGGCACCATTACCGGCACGCTAATTGGTGCGCTGATAATCGCCACGCTGAACAACGGCATGACGCTGATGGGCGTTTCTTACTTCTGGCAGTTGGTCATTAAGGGCGCTGTGATCATCATTGCCGTACTGATCGATAAGTACCGCACACGTCATCACGTGGGTTAAGGGTGTATTTGCAACAGGCTGTCACACAACGGCGATCTGCTGGATCGCCAACATAATCAAAAAAGCAGGAGAACATCGACTATGCGTTTTAATCCGATTCTGACCGGACTGCTGGCGGCGACGTTGTTGAGTGCGCCACTGGTGCAGGCAAAAGAACTCAAATCCATTGGTGTCACCGTCGGTGATCTCGCCAACCCGTTCTTCGTGCAGATCACTAAAGGTGCTGAGCTGAAGGCGCGTGAACTAGCCGGCGACAAGGTCAATGTGACGCTGGTTTCCAGCGGTTACGATCTTGGTCAGCAGGTGGCGCAGATAGATAACTTCATCGCCGCCAAAGTGGACATGATCATCCTTAACGCCGCCGATTCCAAAGGCATCGCTCCCGCGGTGAAACGTGCGCGTGATGCAGGCATCGTGGTGGTGGCGGTCGACGTGGCGGCTGACGGTGCCAATGCCACCATTACCTCCGATAACACCCAGGCAGGTGCGATGGCCTGTAAATACATCTCTGATCGCCTGAAAGATAAAGGCAACGTGGTGATCATCAACGGACCTCCTGTGTCAGCGGTGCAAAACCGTGTTGAAGGTTGCATGACCGAGTTGAAAACCCATCCCGATATCAAGTTGCTCTCCTATAACCAGAATGCCAAGGGCAGCCGCGACGGTGGCCTGGAAGTGATGACCGGACTGTTGTCAGCCAATCCGAAGATCGATGCGGTGTTTGCGATTAACGACCCCACGGCGATTGGTGCCGATCTGGCTGCCAAGCAGGCCCAGCGCAGTGAGTTCTTTATTGTCGGCGTCGATGGATCGCCAGACGGTGAAGAAGCCCTGAAGCGTAAAGGTTCGCTGTTCGTTGCCACCCCAGCGCAAGATCCGCAGGTGATGGCGGCTAAAGCGGTAGAGATTGGTTACGACATCCTGCAGGGCAAACCGGCGCCTGACAAACCGGTACTGATCCCGGTCACCATGATCGATCGCAATACCGTCAGCAGCTACAAAGGCTGGACGGTGAAGTAAGGTTGGTTTCTCGTGGCGGTCTCTGGGCCGCCCACATAGGGAGAGGGAGTTATGCATCGATCCGAAGTGAACGCCATTCTGCAACTCACCCGCGAATTCTTTATGCGACAGGACGTGCATCTGCCGCCCTGGGCCGACTATGGCCTCAGCCAATGGCGTGCGCTGGATAAACACCGCGCCGAAGAGCTGCTGGCGCTGCATCTGGGCTGGGATGTCACCAGTTTCGGCGCTGATGATTTCTCGCAGACCGGTTTAACCCTGTTTACCTTGCGCAATGGCTCGCGCGGCGGTCAGCCGTGGGGAAAACCTTACGCTGAAAAAATCATGCACGTGCGGGAAGGGCAGGTGACGCCGACGCACTACCACCCACAAAAGATGGAAGACATCATCAATCGCGGTGGCGGCAATCTGATCGTCACGCTGCATAACCGCGCGGGCGACCGGCTTGATGATTCTCCGGTAAACGTCACTTTAGATGGCATTCGCCAGACTCACGCGGCGGGATCGCAACTGCGTCTGTCTCCTGGCGAGAGCGTCACCTTGCTGCCTGGTATCTGGCACAGTTTCTGGGGCGAAGAGGGCTATGGCGATGTGCTGGTTGGCGAAGTCTCGATGCCCAACGATGACGAGCATGACAACGTCTTTCTCACACCGCTGGCGCGCTTTAATCCGATTGATGAGGATGAAGATCCGCGCTGGCTGTTGTGCAACGAATATCACCGCTGGCTGGCATAAAGGAGTTCACGATGGCACTGATTTCTCTGGCGCAGGGCCTGGCCCATGCGCAGCAGCACCAATACGCGCTCGGCGCATTTAACGTACTGGACACCCATTTTCTGCGTGCGCTGTTCCAGGCGGCTGAGCAACAACGGTCGCCTTTTATCATCAACATCGCGGAAGTGCATTTTAAGTATGTCAGCCTCGAGCATCTGATTGCGGCGATTCGCACAGAAGCGGCGCTGCATGATATCCCAGTGGTGCTCAATCTTGACCATGGTTTGCATTTTGAGGCGGTAATGCAGGCGATTCGCCTCGGATTTACTTCGGTGATGTTTGATGGCTCCACCCTCAGCTATGAGGAGAATGTGCGCCAGACCCGTGAAGTGGTGAAGATGTGCCACGCCATTGGCGTATCGGTTGAAGCGGAATTGGGCGCGGTGGGCGGCGATGAAGGTGGGGCGCTGTTTGGTGAGGCCGACAGCAACAAATTCACCGATCCTGCTCTGGCGGCGGAGTTTGTCCAGTCAACGGGGATCGATTGTCTGGCCGTAGCGATTGGCAACGCGCACGGCAAATACAAAGGTGAGCCGAAGCTCGACTTTGACCGTCTGGCGGCAATTCGCTCGGCGGCGGGAATTCCTCTGGTGCTGCATGGCGGTTCGGGGATCAGTGATGCCGATTTCCGCCACGCCATCAGTTTGGGCATTCATAAAATCAATTTCTATACCGGCATGTCACAAGCCGCACTAGGCGCGATAGAAAAGCAAATTACTCAGCGTGATGCGCGCTACGACTCCTTTGCTGAACTGCTGATGGCGGTAGAACACGATATTGCCAATGTGGTGGCGCAGCAGATGCAGGTGTTTGGCAGCGCCGGGAGGGCCTGACATGGTGCAACGCAACGGCATTCTTGGTGCGGGCAGTATGCTGGTGGATCATGTGCAACGCATCACGCATTGGCCTGAACAAGGCTGGTTAGCCGAGATCACCCACAGCGAGAAGTGCAGTGGCGGTGCCGCGCTCAATGTGCTTTTCACCTTAGCGCGCATGCAGGTGAATTTGCCGCTGGCCGGTATCGGGATGGTGGGCGAAGACAGCGATGGCGAATACATTCTGCAGTTGCTGGATGATCATCAGATTGATCGTCAGTTTGTTCAGCGCACGCACAGTGTCAGCACGGCGATGACGCAGGTGATGACCACGCCGGATGGGCAACGCACCTTTTTCCATGCGCGCGGGGCCAATGCGCAGCTGGATTTGTCCCATTTTGCTGCGGTTGCCACACCACACCGGATTTTTCATCTCGGCTATTTGCTGTTGCTGGATAGCCTCGATCAGCCGGATGAGGAATTTGGTACGCGCAGTGCCCATCTGCTGGCGCAGATGCAGCAACGCGGCTATCTCACCTCGCTGGATCTGGTATCGCGAGCGGGGGAGTATCGGCCGCTGGTGGTGCCGGCATTACGCTGGCTGGACTATCTGGTGATTAACGAACTGGAGGCGCAGTCACTCACTGGCGTGACGCTGCGCAGCGCTTCAGGGCTGGCGGCGCCCAGCACCTTTGCTGCGGCTGCTGCCTGGCTAATGGAACAGGGTGTACGTCAACGTGTGGTGATCCATGCACCTGAAGGTGCGTGGGGGCAGGAAAGCATGGGTGAGGGATTGTGGCAACCGGCATGGTGCCTGAAACCAGAGGAGATTGTCGGCAGCGTTGGGGCGGGGGATGCGTTTTGTGCTGGGGTGTTATATGCCAGTCATGAAGGTTGGCCCTTGCTGGAGACATTGAAGCTGGCACATACCTGCGCTTGTTTCAATTTGCATGCAGCGAATGCGCTGGACGGCACGCGGCCATTGGCCGAGATGCAGCGCTGGATGAATCAGGCAATCTGTGTTTCACGCGCGGCTGAAGCCGGACGCAATACATCAGCGGAAAATACGTAACCGAGGCCACGGATGGTGCGGATAAGGCTGGGTTGGTGTGGATTGGCTTCGATTTTCCGCCGCAGTCGCATGATGAGCACGTCTATGGTGCGGTCGAACACCTCAAGACTCTCATTGTGAGTCAGTTCCAGCAGTTGATCGCGCGTCAGCACTTTGCGTGCGTGACCCACCAGGGCGCGCAACAGGGTATATTCGCCTTGAGTGAGGGCGACACTTTCGCGCTGAGGATTAAACAGCTGACAACGCGCATCATCCAGCCGCCAGCCATTGAATTGCCATCCTTCATCCTGCTGTGCATCAGCTTGTGTCAGACGTCCACAGCGGCGCAGTGCTGCACGTGCACGCGCGACAACCACCCGAGGATTAAAGGGTTTGGCGATGTAATCATCCGCACCCATCTCTAATCCCACCACCATATCTGCTTCCGACCCCATCCCGGTCAGCATGATGACCAACAGGTCCGGCCGCTGCCGCTGCATCTGTTGCAGCACCAGTAAGCCGTTGGTGTCCGGTAGCATCATGTCCAGCATCACCAGGGAGATCTCGGGATGCAGGCTGAGCAGCGCAAGGGCATCTTTGCCCTGATGGCAGCTGTAGACGGTAAACACATGTTCACTCAAAACATCGTGCAGCAATTCACACACGGCACGATCATCATCAACGACCAAAATCGCGGGCTTCATTGCGCTGTCTCTTATGTTGCGAAAGGGTTAAATCAGTGTAACCCGATGTTTTTGAGCTGCTGTCCTGTGCTGCAGAAACGTGAGCGCCATCGCTGAGCAGTGTGCGAAAGCGTGCGTTGCCGCAATCTTTTTCCTCTGGAAGGCAGTAGAAGGGAAAACGATTGCGCAGCCATGGTGCAATGCACCATAATCGCGCCCTGATCGGGTTCAGAATTATCCTAACCGTAACCGCATTTTGAAACGTAAACGATTGCGTACGGTGATGGCATAGCTATTGCTATGTGGACAGGGGAAAGCGGAAGGTGTGTCTGCCTTGGGTCCAGCGTGTGTCGCTTTCATCAATACAATAATTAGTTTGTTAACCACATTGGCAAGAGAGAACGTGCACCCGTGCCGTCTCCGCTCATGAGAGATGATGATGTTAGAAAAACTCTTCAAACTTAAAGCGCACAACACCACCGTGCGCACCGAAATCATTGCGGGTATCACTACCTTCCTGGCCATGGCCTACATTCTGTTTGTTAACCCGAGCATTCTCGGTGCGACCGGCATGGATAAAGGTGCGGTCTTTGTGGCGACCTGCTTAGCGGCGGCAATTGGCTGTGTGCTGATGGGGCTGATCGCCAACTATCCCATCGCGCTGGCACCGGGCATGGGGCTCAATGCTTTCTTCACTTATACCGTTGTGCTGCACATGGGCTACACCTGGCAGATCGCACTCGGCGCGGTGTTCCTGTCAGCGGTGATCTTCTTTGCGCTGTCAATTTTCAAAATTCGTGAGTGGATTATTGCCAGTATTCCGCTGCCTCTGCGCGCGGGTATCGCTGCCGGTATCGGCTTGTTCCTGGCACTGATTGCGCTGGAAGGCGCGGGCATCGTGGTGGATAACCCGGCCACACTGGTTGGCCTGGGCGATCTGACCAAACCGGGTCCGCTGCTGGCACTGTTAGGCTTCTTCATCATTGTGGCATTGGAAGCGCGTCGCGTGACCGGCGCAGTGTTGATCGGCATCCTGGTCGTGACCTTTATCTCGATGGGCATTGGTCTGACGCCATTTGGTGGCGTGTTCTCAGCACCCCCTTCTATTGCACCCACCTTTATGCAACTGGATATCGCCGGTGCGTTTAACGTGGGTCTGGTGAGCGTTATCTTCGCCTTCCTGTTTGTGGATGTGTTCGATAACACCGGTACGCTGCTGGGCGTGACCAAGCGTGCGGGTCTGGCGGATGAGCAGGGCAATGTGCCGAAAATGGGCCGTGCGTTAATCGCTGACAGTGCGGCTGCGCTGTTTGGTTCACTGCTGGGTACCTCAACGACCACCAGCTATGTTGAATCGGCTGCGGGTGTCAGTGCTGGTGGTCGTACTGGTTTGACAGCGATTGTCGTCGCTGTGCTTTTCCTGCTGAGCCTGTTCTTCTCGCCGCTGGCGGGTAGCGTCCCGGTTTACGCCACCGCACCGGCATTACTGTTTGTGGCGGTGTTGATGGCCTCTGGTTTGGCCGAAATTGACTGGAAAGACATCACTACGGCTGCGCCAGTGACCGTCACCGCGCTGACCATGCCTTTGACTTACTCCATCGCCAACGGTATCGCCTTCGGTTTCATTACCTGGACCGTGGTAAAACTGCTGAGTGGCCGTACGAAAGAGATCAATGCTGCACTGGTGATTCTCTCGATTCTGTTCGTCATCAAACTGGGCTGGCTGAGCGCTTAAGTTTTGGTTTCCGGAAGCCCGATCGGGCTTCCGTGTTTTCTGTTTCATCCCCACCAATATTTTATGTGCCATCTCTCGCAATCCCTCACTGTGACTGCTTTTGTTATTTCTCTGCCAGTTTTAACCTGCGCGACGTATTGATGCCTGCCTGAACTTTTTTGCCGCGAATGGCGGGTTCGTGGAATGTTTAAGCGGCTCGAATCTGTTTCACTACGCTGCAAGGTGAAGAGATAGCCGGGACTCTCTGGAGGTTTGTAATGGAATACGCCATGCGTACTGCCCCGTTTCTTCCACCACTTATCTATGTCGTCAGGAATATCGGAGATTCAAAAATGGAAGAATTAACTCAACGAGTCGGGTTACTGGAAAAAACTACGCATCAAATTCAACAGGATGTTGCCGTCCTGACCGCGCGATCCGAGAATTTTGCGACTAAGGCCGATATCGGCACGCTGCGTACCGAATTGCTGGGAGAAATGGGAAAGTCGGAAAAGCGTACCGATGGTAAGTTCGAAAAGATGGCGCTGCACTTTGACGATAAGCTGGGGGGAATGGCGCGGCATTTCGACGATAAACTAGGGACTATGGCGCTGAATTTCGACGATAAGTTGGGAGGGATGGCGCGGCATTTCGACGATAAACTAGGGACAATGGCGCTGAGTTTCGACGATAAACTGGGAAAAATGGCGCTGCATTTCGATGATAAATTGGGAAAAATGGCGTTTCACTTTGACGATAAACTTGAAAAGTTGGAAGTGCGCATCGACGACAAGTTGGACAAAATGGAACTGCGCATCGACGACAAGTTGGACAAAATGGAACTGCGTATCGACGACAAGCTAGACAAAATGGAACAACGCATCGATGTGAAGTTTGAACGCATGGATGAAAAATTTGAGAAGAAGTTTGTCAGGATCGATGAGAGGTTTGAAAAGCTCAATGTGAAATTTGAAAAGCTGAATGACCGACTCACCTGGTCCATTATGGTGCCCGCTATTCTAGCTGTGCTGGCCTGGTTTGTGAAAGACCTATTGGTTAAAGTTTGAACTGAAATCCCATGTAACTCCGGCCCCAATGGGACCGGAGTTAAACCTTTACCTGAAAGGGGGTTCATTAAAGGTGCGCAACTTCCTTGAATGCAACTTATCGCCCTCAGCACGCAGCAGTTCTACCGCGCAAATGCCAATCTGCAGGTGCTCAGAAATCGCCCCCTCATAGAAACGATTCGCCTGGCCCGGCAATTTAATCTCGCCGTGCAGTGGCTTATCCGAGACGCACAGTAAGGTGCCGTAAGGTACACGGAAGCGATAGCCTTGCGCGGCAATCGTGGCACTCTCCATATCAACTGCCACCGCGCGACTCAGGTTAAAGCGCAGTGCAGAAGCGGAGTAACGCAACTCCCAGTTACGATCGTCTGTGGTCACCACCGTGCCGGTGCGCAGACGCTGTTTCACCTCTTCTCCCGGCATGCCGCTCACGGCTTTGGTTGCGTCATACAGCGCGCGCTGCACTTCAGCAATGCTTGGAATAGGAATATCCGGCGGCAGCACACTATCCAGTACATGATCGTCACGCAAATAAGCATGTGCCAGCACGTAATCACCGATGGTCTGGCTTTCACGCAGGCCGCCGCAGTGACCAATCATCAGCCAGGCGTGTGGGCGAATCACTGCCAGATGATCGCAGATGGTTTTGGCATTGGACGGACCCACACCAATGTTCACAAGGGTGATGCCACGGCGATTCGGTGATGTCAGGTGCCAGGCCGGCATCTGGTGCTTCTTCCAGGCCAGATCAGACATCATTGCCGTGGGATCCTGGGTGTCAGCGGTGATCACCACATCGCCAGCACAGGCCAGGCTGTCATAAGGTGTGCTGGGATCCTGCACCTGCTCAATCGCCCAACGCACAAACTCATCGACATAGCGCGTGTAGTTAGTGAAGAGCACAAACGGCTGGAAATGCTCGACGGCTGTACCGGTGTAGTGGCGTAAACGCGCCAGTGAGAAATCAGTGCGCAGTGCATCGAAGTGTGACAGCGGGAAAATGGCATTCGCATGGAACAGGCCATCTGCGGTTTCATCGCCAATCTGCGACAGTTCGGTGGTAGGGAAATGGCGCGCAATGCTGGCGCTCATCGAGCGATCCAGTGTCAGGCCGTCAATCACGTACGGGTAGGGAATCTCCTGCTGTGAAGGCACCACTTCAACCAGAACGTCGTACTCTTTCTCCAGCATCTGTAATTGCTCACTCAGGTAGTGACGCAACAGTGCCGGGCGGGTAATGGTGGTGCTGTAACTGCCGGTGTGGGTAAAACGTCCCCATGCACGAGTGCGGTTTTGCTGTGGGCCTTCACCCAGCCAGGTGATGCGCAGTTCCGGATAAACAAACAGACCTTTCTGTCTCGCATCTTCATCCGGCAGCGTGCCGGTTGTCGTGAAATCGCGAATCGCGTTGCGCAGTGCTTCCACCGCGCTTTCATACAGGCGCTCCAGTTCATCCAGTGCCTGCTGGCTACTCAATCCGTTCCGTTGCGTATTCATAGATTCTCCTTCAGGAAACGTGGACCGATTTGACCAGAGCATAGCGGATAAACACCCCAGCACGATGAATAATCTGTGATCGACCGCATTCTGCACCATCACGGTGCTGGTATGCGGCTTAACTCTGGCTATGTTTATGATTAGCAGGGATGTCACCTCGCGCCTCGTCTACCCTGGCGCGATGCCACTGCAAAAAGCTGCCACCGACCGTCTTCTTTGGCGAGTTTCTTGCTTGATCCTAAATCGTGGCCCTATCGGCTGCATACAGTGCTGCAAAAGTTTCAGAAATTGATTTCTCCCAGGCCGTGGTATGGCTCCGTTCCTGACCCGTTGAGGATTGAAAGCATGTCTTTGAAATTCATGAAACACCCAGTGAAGGTGGTACTTGCAGGTTGTCTGAGCATGGCATTTTACGCTCAGGCGGATATCAAGATTGGTGTGGCAGGCCCGTTCTCTGGTCCAAATGCGACCTACGGGGCGCAGTACTGGAAGGGCGCTAGTCAGGCTGCCGATGATATCAATGCCGCTGGCGGTATTAACGGCGAAAAAATTGTGCTGGTGCAGGGCGATGATGCCTGCGAACCCAAACAAGCAGTATCAGTAGCAAACCGACTCGTCGATCAGGACAAAGTGATGGCGGTGGTGGGCCACTTCTGTTCCTCCTCTACCATGCCCGCGTCAGAGGTGTATGACGAAGCTGGCGTGTTGGCGATCACCCCCGGATCCACCAACCCGCAAATCACCGAGCGCGGCATGAAAACCATGTTCCGCATGTGTGGCCGTGACGATCAGCAAGGCGCGATTGCCGCAGACTTCATTATCGACAAACTGAAAGCGAAAAAGGTGGCGGTAATCCATGACAAGGATACTTACGGTCAGGGGCTGGCCGATGCCACCAAAGCTGCGCTGGAAAAACGTGGCGTGAAAGAGGTGCTGTATGAAGGGCTTTCACGCGGTGAGAAAGACTTCAATGCGCTGGTCACCAAGATTGGCGCGGTGAAACCCGACGTGGTCTATTTCGGTGGTTGTCATCCAGAAGCCGGTCCGCTGGTGCGTCAAATGCGTGAGCAGGGTGTGAATGCCGCCTTCTTCTCCGGAGACTGCATCGTGACGGAAGAGATGGTGACAGCGGCAGGTGGCCCTCAATACACCAAAGGGGTTTACATGACCTTCGGTAATGACCCGCGCACCATTCCGGATGGCAAAGCGGTGATTGAGAAGTTCCGCGCCAGCGGCTTCGAACCGGAAGGTTACACCCTGTATGCTTACGCCTCTGTGCAGGCTATTGCGGCGGCTTACAAAGCGGCGGGTAAAGACAACGCGAAAGCCAGTGACTGGTTAAAAGCCAACAGCGTCGATACCGTGATGGGTAAAAAAGCCTGGGATGGCAAAGGCGATTTGAAAGTCTCGGATTATGTGGTTTATCAGTGGGATGACAAAGGCAAGTATCACCAACTGTAATTCGACACGTGGCCCCGCATCGCGGGGCCTTTCGCCATTGGGCGCGAGGTATGCGCTCCCTCTAAGCGCGGGATGGATTTATGGACGCCTTTTTCTTACAGCAGTTGATTAACGGCCTGACGCTGGGCGCGGTGTATGGGTTGATCGCCATCGGTTACACCATGGTTTACGGCATTATCGGCATGATCAACTTCGCGCATGGCGAGGTGTATATGGTCTCCGCCTATTTGTGCGCGATAGGCTTAGCGTTACTGAGTTTCTTTGGTATTCACTCCTTTCCATTACTGATTTTCGGCACCTTGCTGTTCACTATTATTGTCACGGCGGCTTATGGCTGGGTCATCGAGCGTATTGCTTATCGACCCCTGCGTAACTCGACACGCCTTGCACCGTTGATTTCCGCCATCGGCATGTCGTTGATTCTGCAAAACTACGTGCAGCTTAGCCAGGGGCCCAACCAGCAGGGCATCCCGACGCTGCTCACGGGTGTGCTGCGCATGGAAGTGGATGGCGGCATTGTGCAAATCACCTGGACCAAAGTCTTTATTCTGATTGCCGCTTTCTGTGGCATGGCGCTGCTCACCTGGATCATTCAGTACACCAAACTTGGCCGCATCTGCCGTGCCGTTCAGCAGGATCGGCGCATGGCATCGATTCTCGGCATCAATACTGACCGCGTGATTTCGCTGGTGTTTGTCATCGGTGCAGCCATGGCCGGACTGGCGGGCGTGCTGGTGACCATGAATTACGGCACGTTTGATTTTTATGCCGGATTCATTATCGGTATCAAAGCCTTTACGGCGGCAGTACTGGGCGGTATCGGTTCTCTACCCGGTGCCATGCTCGGTGGACTGCTGCTTGGGGTTGCGGAAGCGCAGTTTGCGGGGCTGGTTAACTCTGACTACAAAGATGTGTTCTCGTTTTCGCTGCTGGTGATGATTTTAATCTTCCGTCCGCAGGGACTGCTGGGTCGTCCGCTGGTCGCAAAAGTGTGAGGAAGCCACGATGAATGCAATGACGCAAAAAGCGGGCGTGCGTGAAGCATTGCTCGACACGCTGCTGGCGGGAGTGATTGCGCTGGTGGTGTTTGGCCCGATTGTGGGCGTAGTGCTGGAGGGTTACAGCTTCACACTGTCGCCGCAACGTGTGGCGCTGTTAGTGGGATTAGTGATGGTAGGACGCTTAATGCTCAGCCTGTTCACCCGTACGTCCTATGGACAACGCTTTACACGCAAGTTTGAAGGCAATGACGATGGCGTATATGTCCGCGAACCGGGTTATCGCTCGCGGATGCGCTGGATATTGCCGCTGTTATTGATTGCTGCATTTGCCTTTCCATTTCTATCGAGTAAATACCTGTTAACCGTGGCCATTCTGGGGCTGATTTATGTGCTGCTGGGGCTGGGGCTCAATATTGTGGTGGGGTTGGCGGGATTACTTGATTTGGGTTATGTCGCATTTTATGCCATCGGCGCTTATGGCCTGGCACTGGGCTACGAGTACCTCGGCCTGGGATTCTGGAGTATGTTGCCGATCGGGGCATTAATGGCGGCCTTTGCCGGAGCGCTGCTGGGGTTTCCGGTGTTGCGCATGCATGGTGACTATCTGGCGATTGTGACCCTCGGCTTTGGTGAAATCATCCGTCTGGTCTTAACCAACTGGTTGTCGTTTACCGGTGGACCCAATGGCGTATCGGTGCCTTCCCCGACATTTTTCGGCCTCGAATTTGCTCGCCGGGCGCGGGACGGGGGCGTGCCTTATCACGAGTTTCTGCATCTCGATTACAACCCGAATATGAAATTCATCTTCATCTATGTGGTGCTGGTACTTGTGGTGCTGCTGGTGCTGTTGATCAAGCATCGGTTAACGCGCATGCCCATTGGCCGCGCCTGGGAGGCATTGCGGGAAGATGAAATTGCCTGCCGCGCCATGGGGCTTAATCATGTACTGGTCAAACTCTCCGCCTTTATGTTGGGTGCCTCGACGGCCGGGATTGCCGGGGTGTTTTTCGCCAGCTATCAGGGGTTCGTGAATCCAACTTCCTTTACATTCTTCGAATCGGCGTTAATCCTGGCGATTGTGGTTCTGGGGGGGATGGGCTCGACACTGGGCGTGGTGCTTGCCGCTTTTGTACTGACAGTCGCGCCTGAACTGCTGCGTAGTTTTGCCGAATATCGTGTGCTGCTGTTTGGCATGCTGATGGTGTTAATGATGATTTGGCGACCACGCGGATTGGTTCGTACTGCACGTGTGGGTGTTCCGCTGCGGAAAGGAGTACGCCATGAGTGATGCCATTCTACAAGTTGATCATTTAATGATGCGCTTCGGCGGCATCAAAGCCCTGAACGATGTCAGCCTTTCTGTGGCGCGCGGTTCGGTTACCTCATTAATCGGCCCTAACGGGGCGGGAAAAACCACGGTGTTCAACTGCCTGACCGGGTTTTATCGCGCCACCGGCGGGCGCATCATACTCAATGCCCAACAGCGCAGTACCGATGTAATCCAGGTGCTGGGGCAAAAAATTCATCCGCAGGACTGGCTTCATCCGGCGCGGCTGGGTTCGCGCGTGTGGTACAAAATGTTTGGCGGCGCACATCTGGTTAACCGGGCCGGCCTGGCGCGTACTTTCCAGAATATCCGCTTGTTCCGCGAGATGTCGGTGGTGGAGAACCTGCTGGTGGCGCAGCATATGCAGGTGAATCGTCATCTGCTGGCCGGCGTATTGAATACCCGTGGTTATCGCGAAGCGGAAAATCGGGCGTTAGACCGCGCTTTTTACTGGCTGGAAAATGTGGATTTGGTCTCCAGCGCCAATCGACTGGCTGGCACGCTCTCGTATGGTCAGCAGCGCCGACTGGAGATTGCGCGTGCCATGTGCACGCGACCGGAACTGATTTGTCTGGATGAGCCGGCCGCGGGATTAAACCCGGTCGAAACCGATGCGCTGAGTCAGATATTGCATCGCTTACGCGCTGATCACCGTATCAGCGTGTTGTTGATTGAGCACGACATGCCGATGGTCATGCGCATCTCCGATCACATTGTGGTACTGGATCATGGCGATGTCATTGCACAGGGGACGCCTCAGCAAATTCGCCACGATCCCAACGTTATCGCCGCTTATCTCGGCGCAGATGAGGAGAGCGACCATGACTGAACCGATGTTGAGTTTTGAACAGGTGGACGTGTTTTATGGTCCGGTTCAGGCGCTCAGGCAGGTTTCCCTGACGGTGAACCAGGGGGAAACGGTGGCGCTGATCGGTGCTAACGGCGCGGGAAAATCTACGCTGCTAATGTCGATTTTTGGCCAGCCGCGCATTGCCAGTGGTGACATTCGCTTACGTGGCGAGTCCATCAGCCATCGCAGCACCCATTTCATCGCCGCCAGCGGTATTGCACAAGCGCCCGAAGGCCGCCGCATTTTTCCCGATATGACAGTGGAGGAGAACCTGCTGATGGGCACAATTGCCGTGGGTGACCGCTTTGTGAAAGAGGACAAGGAGCGGATGTACCAGCTGTTCCCACGTCTGCTCGAACGCCGCAAACAGCGTGCGATGACACTCTCCGGGGGGGAGCAGCAGATGCTGGCCATTGCGCGGGCGCTGATGAGTCGCCCAAAACTGCTGCTGCTGGACGAACCGAGTCTCGGGCTGGCGCCGATTGTGGTGAAGCAAATTTTCAGCATCCTGCGTGAATTGACCCAGCAGGGCATGACGCTGTTCCTGGTAGAACAAAATGCCCGTCATGCGCTGCGACTGGCCGATCGCGGTTATGTGATGGTCAACGGCGAGATAAAACTGAGCGGCAGTGGGGAAGAACTCCTAAATAACGATGAGGTGCGCAGCGCTTATCTCGGTGGTGCAGCGGATCCTGCGGTGGTGGCGACAAAAAGTTTGTAATAATGATTAAATGGTGATGGGAAACACTTTGCATATTTCTCAGTGGCCTATCATCATTATTACTCTTCTTCCTCTCCAAAGTGATTTGGTACTCCCTTGCAAAATCCTGGCGTAGCAGTGATGCGGGCGGTCAGAAATACGGCGTGGTATCCAAAACGTCGCTCTTATCGCACGCTGTTGTGGCGTGAAATTACTCCATTAGCCGTGCCCATCTTTATTGAAAACCTCTGTGTGATGCTGATGGGCGTCCTGAGTACTTTCCTCGTGAGCTGGCTGGGGAAAGAGGCGATGGCGGGCGTCGGTCTGGCCGACAGCTTCAACATGGTGATTATCTCCTTCTTTGCGGCGATTGATCTCGGCACCACGGTGGTGGTGGCCTTTAGCCTCGCCAAGCGCAACGGCAAACGTGCGCGCGCAGCTACGCGGCAGTCGCTGGGCTTGATGACGGTGCTGGCATTCGTGCTGGTGATCGTGATTGAGATCTGGGGACATCTGATTATCGATGTTATCGCGGGCAGCGCGGAACCCAAGGTGAAGGAACTGGCGCTGAGCTACCTGCAAACGTCGGCGTGGAGCTATCCAGCCGCGGCGATCGCCCTGATCGGTAGCGGCTCGCTACGCGGAGCGGGAAACACTAAAATTCCGATGCTGATTAATGGCGGCATGAACATCCTTAACATCGTGATCAGTAGCGTACTGATTTATGGTGCGATGGGATGGGAAGGGATGGGCTTCGTTGGGGCCGGGTTAGGATTAACCATCTCACGCTATATCGGCGCGGCGGCGGCCATTTATGTGCTGTATCGTGGCATTACGCCGGCGTTAAGAATCAGCATCGCCAGCTATTTCCGTCGCTGGGATCGCAACATCCTGATGGAGGTGCTGGGGATCGGGGTGCCGGCCAGTATTGAGTCAGTGCTGTTTAACGGCGGTAAATTGCTGACGCAGATCTTTGTGGCAGGCATGGGCACCAATGAAATCGCCGGTAACTTTATCGCCTTCTCCATTGCCACCTTGATTAACCTTCCGGGCAACGCCCTCGGTTCGGCTTCCACCATCATTACCGGTAAGCGGCTGGGTAAAAATCAGGTGATGCAGGCGGAAAGGCAGATTAAACATGTGTTCTGGCTGGCGATGATTGGGCTGTGCACACTGGCCTTGATCACCGTACCACTGGCGGGCACGCTGGCTAAATTCTACACCCGCGACCCTGAAGTTATTGAAGTCACCAAACACCTCATCTGGCTCAATGCGGCCTTTATGCCGATCTGGACCGCATCCTGGGTGCTGCCTGCTGGTTTGAAAGGCGCGCGCGATGCGCGATACACCATGTATGTGTCGATGTTCAGCATGTGGGGTGCGCGCGTGGTTGCCGGCTACGTGCTGGGGATCATGCTCGGTATGGGCGTGGTCGGGGTGTGGCTGGGCATGTTCCTCGACTGGACAGTGCGCGGTGTGTTCTTCTGGTTCCGTTTGACCAGCGGCAAATGGCTCAATAATTACCGTCGTATGCTGGCGAAGAGCCGGGCATAACGGAGTTGGCCGTCGTAGCAGACGGCGGCCTTCAATATATGCATTAATTGGGATTCTATCGCATATCTAATCGTTTTGGTTATAAAGCAAGTTAGGTTTTACTGTCAGGGTCAACCATTACTGGAGAACCTGACGATGAAAACGACGCTGTCACAGTGGTTCCATCGCCTGATCAACGCCACATCACAACCCGCTGAAGAGCGTGAGTTCGATCTCAGCAATCATATTGATTTGCTGATTCCGGTCAGCCAACTTTATGGCATTGAATTCCATCCGTCGGTGTATCGCTACTATGAGCGATGAACGCCTGCATCACGCTATGCGATACAGTTACTGGAATGAACTGTGCGCGCTGCTTAAAAACCCGCTGCCCTGTCCAGCGGGTTTTTTGTGCCTGAATATTAGCCCTTCCTGACGACTTCCTGAGCAAACCCTGACGCAACCCTCCTGCTGGCACTGATTGTATTAATTATGTAAGGCCACCGTAAAGAAATGTATTCCCAAGCCGTTGCGCTTCATGCAAGAATAAAAAAGTAAATGATAACCATTGGCGTTATCGTTTAGGTGTTGCATCTCAAGGCAGTGGAGATCATGGCACCTTGAGTGTTTTGGTTTGCTTGATGCAATAAGCCCGTCAATAACGATAAGAAATTTACTTTTTAAAATGGATAACAATCGCAATTTGCCGTTTGGCAGTTTCAATTCGCTGACCCTGTTCACCGGGCTATGTATTGGTATTTCTCCTGCTGCTGCTCTGGCCGCTGATAATGCCAACAAAAAATCTGACGACACTTTAGTGGTGACGGCGCAAACGCCTTCTCTGTATGCGCCTAATACTTCTGCCGACCCCAAATTTACCCGTCCGCTGGTGGATACCACCCGCACCATGACGGTCATTCCTGATCAGGTGATCAAAGATCAAGGCGTCAATAACCTGACCGATGCGCTGAAAAATGTGCCGGGAGTGGGGGCGTTTTATGCCGGGGAAAATGGCAGTTCTTCGACCGGTGATGCCGTGTATATGCGTGGCATGGATACTTCAAACAGCATTTACGTTGACGGCATTCGTGATATTGGTAGCGTGACACGCGATACCTTTAATACTCAGCAGATTGAAGTGATTAAAGGGCCGTCTGGCACTGATTACGGTCGTAGCGCGCCGTCGGGTTCAATTAACATGATCAGTAAGCAGCCGCGTCTGGATACGGGCCTGGATGCGTCGGCCAGTGTCGGTAGTGCGTGGATGCGCCGCGGTACGCTGGACTATAACCAGGCCATCAACGACAACAGCGCGTTTCGCCTCAATCTTATGGGCGAGAAAACCCACGATGCCGCACGCGATAATGTGCAAAATGAGCGTTATGGTGTCGCGCCTTCACTGGCATTCGGTCTGGATACGTCAACGCGTTTGTATCTGAACTATCTGCATGTGCATCAGAACAACACGCCAGATGGCGGCATTCCGACCATCGGCCTGCCGGGGTACTCGTCACCGACTGCAGCTACCTCTGCACTTAATCATTCGGGTAAAGTGGCGACCAGTAATTATTACGGCACCGATTCCGATTTCGACAAATCCACCACCGATAGCGGCACTATTCGCTTCGAGCACGATCTTAGCGACAGCACCACGATTCGCAACACCACGCGCTGGTCGCGAGTGAAGCAGGAGTATCTGCTGACCGCGGTAATGGGCAGCACCATTACCACGCCAAATCCTAATGATGTTGGCACCTGGACCTGGACGCGCAACGCAAACCTGAAAGATGTCAGTAACCGCATCCTTACTAACCAGACCAATATTACCTCGAAATTCTATACCGGTTCAGTGGGGCACGATGTCAGTGCTGGCGTGGAGTTCACGCGTGAAAATCAGACCAACTACGGCGTCAACGCCATTACTGCGCCTGCGGTTAATATCTACCATCCGATCAGCAGCATTTCTGTGGGAGGATTGGATCGCAACGGCGCCAATGCCAACGGGCAGACCGATACCACCGGAATCTATGCCTTCGATACGCTGGCTATAACCAAAAACTTCGAGCTGAACGGCGGCATTCGTCTTGATAGCTATCACACTGATTATGACAGTGCTACGGCGTGTGGCGGCAGCGGGCGCGGTGCGCTGGCGTGTCCAACGGGCATCGCACGTGGCACGCCGCTCACCACCGTTGATACGGCCAAGTCTGGCAATCTGGTGAACTGGAAAGCGGGTGCGCTCTATCGTTTGACCGAGCAGGGCAATGTTTACGTCAACTATGCTATTTCTCAGCAGCCTCCAGGCGGCAGCAGCTTTGCGCTGGCGGCAGGTGGCGCCGGCAATAGTGCTAACCGCACTGATTTCAAACCGCAAAAAGCCAAATCAAGCGAAGTGGGAACCAAGTGGCAGGTGCTGGATAAACGCCTGCTGTTGAATGCTGCACTGTTCCGTACCGATATCGAGAATGAAGTGGACGCCAACGACGACGGCACTTATTCGCAAACCGGTAAAAAACGCGTTGAGGGCTATGAGCTTTCAGCTACTGGCAACATCACCCCAGACTGGGAAGTGATTGCCGGTTACACCCAGCAGCACGCTTCGGTGAAAGAGGGCGCAGCAGTTGCTCAGGATGGCTCATCTGCTATCGCTTATACACCGAAACACGCCTTCACCTTGTGGACGCAATATCAGGCCACTGATGCGATTTCTGTTGGTGCGGGGGCGCGTTACGTGGGCAGTCTGCGTCGCGGCAGCGATGGCGCGGTAGGCACGCCAGACCATACTGAAGGTTATTGGGTGGCAGATGCGAAGCTGGGCTACAAGGTTAATAACAACTTCGATCTGCAGCTCAACGCGTACAATATTTTCGATACCCACTATGTGGCTTCCATCAATAAGAGTGGATACCGCTACCATCCGGGTGAGCCACGTACCTTCTTGTTAACGGCAAACGTCCATTTCTAAGAGTCAACGTGGGGCGTTCGCGCCCCTATTTATGAGAGAACACCGCGATGATGTATCACATTCCTGCAGTGCTGACGCCTGAAGAGGTGGCAAATTTCAGTTCGCTGCTGCAACAGGCCGAATGGATTGACGGACGCGCCACGGTGGGCAGCCAGGGCGCAACGGTAAAAAATAATCAGCAGATTGATACGCGTACGCCGCTTTATGATCGGTTGCAAACAGCAGTGATGCAGGCTTTGAACAACAACCCGCTGTTCTTTTCTGCTGCACTGCCGCGCTCTATTTCTACACCGCTGTTTAACCGCTACGAACAGGGTGAGACCTACGGTTTTCACGTTGATGGCGCGGTGAGACATAATGGTGCTGCCGGGTGGATGCGAACCGATCTCTCGGCCACGCTGTTTCTCAGTGAACCTGACAGTTATGACGGCGGCGAACTGGTGATTGAAGACACCTATGGTCAGCACAAAGTGAAATTACCTGCCGGCCATCTGGTGCTATATCCTTCGAGTAGCCTGCACTGTGTTACACCGGTGACGCGCGGTGCGCGCGTGGCGTCGTTTCTGTGGATTCAATCGATGGTGCGTGATGATAAACAACGCGCCATGCTGTTTGAACTGGATCGTAATATCCAAAGCCTCAAAGCGCGTCATGGCGATAGCGAGGAGCTGCTGTCCCTGCTGAATATGTATCACAACCTGCTGCGCGGTTGGACGGAAGTGTAGCGAATGAGGGCAGTTGCCGAGTGCTCGTACACAACCTGATGGCTCAAAGGTTCATTTCTGAACCTTTGGCGTGTTTTCATTGGGAAGGTGGGCGTCAAAAATACATAAAAGGGTATGAAGGTTCAAAAATGACCCTTTTGCGATCAGAATCTGGCACAGGATGTCGATGCCAGTTTTTTAGAGACGAGGGAACGCAACGTGATGAAAAGCAAAAAACCCGCTCAGGTTTCCCTGAGCGGGTTTCTCTAAATATGGCTCCTCTGACTGGACTCGAACCAGTGACATACGGATTAACAGTCCGCCGTTCTACCGACTGAACTACAGAGGAATCGTGTGAACGAGGCGCATATTAATGGCACCTCATTAATGTGTCAACAGCTAAAAATACATTTGTATTCAACTGGCTAGCAATAGTACAAAGCGATCGCGATTTAAGCAGAACCTGCTGCAAGACGCGCCATCGGGTCCTGGCGATAAAACTGCTGTAAGTGGCGATACATCGCAGGG